>Ga0256839_1000811_pt1 | contig 40104 bp, 44 predicted proteins | sample 354166metaG_FD_185968 | JGI IMG/M metagenome (GOLD analysis project Ga0256839, IMG submission 185968) | Hydrothermal vent microbial communities from Mid Atlantic Ridge, Atlantic Ocean - 354-166 | ecosystem: Environmental > Aquatic > Marine > Hydrothermal vents | place: Atlantic Ocean: Mid...
TTGCACCCTGCTATACTCAGATGATGCTGCAGATATGCCTCCATTTCATCTCTGCTTAATGTTTCCATATGCCCCCTTGCCACGACTCTTGATGAAAAAGACCTCGATTGCATGAACACGGCAAAACTTGGGGTCTGCCCTTGACATTAGACATTCTGGTTTAGAAGAAACAGTTTGGGGTCAAACCTGCAAAATACATCTTACTCATACAGCAATAGCATGCAAACTGAGAAGCTATTTATAAACATCCCCTCTTGTACCGATTTTAGTAAAGAGAATCCTGTATTTACCTGCTCTGATTCTGTAAGAATCTTCCTCTCCAAGAAGGACTTTGGGGACGTTGTTTCTTACGTTGCATAACTTGAGGCTTCCTGTCCTCGAACGGATTAAAAACTTCAAGTTCTGATACTGCTTTAAAGTCATCTGTATTTCTTGTTACAAGTTTCAAATTATTATATATAATTGCCGTTACTATAGTTCTGTGCAATAATTTTCATTTCTCTCCTGCATCTTTTAATATCCCGTTGACTATTTCATCCTTAATCCAGATGCCATTATCCAGTATCCTGGCAATGGAAGGCTTTATTGAAAGAAGTAACCCTTTTTTCTTAGCTTTTAAGAGCAGCCCCAGTGTGCCTATCACATCGAGGCCTAAAACCTTTGCCTGTAATCTCGCAACCCTCTCATCAATCATCACTTGTTTTATTCGTTTCTCTTTTGCCAGTATAATAACTTCTGCCTCTCCCTGCTCTAATTCATATAGTAGTTTTACCTTATCAATATCGGAAACATTCTCAGTCCTTACCCATGGACATGCCTTCAATTCGTGGACACCGATACCTTGTTTCCCTCCTGCCATGATCTCTTCTTTAACACGATAAGGAATATAAACATCAGCATAAAGTTTCTCAAGCAATGAAACCTGACCACATATTGAAAGGGCAATCCACGGGGATGTATTAACCACAACTCTTTTTCCCTTATTAGTCACTTCCGGCTTCCTCCAGTATTTCATCCAAATCCATCTGAAATGGAGAAACCTTATACCTTCCAAGTCTCATCAAAAACGCCAGCCTACTTAGTCCAGCTATCTTTGCGGCCTTACCAGAGGATATCTTGCCAAGTTCATAAAGTTTTAATGCAAGCAGATACCTTGCCTCCTCTTCGAACTCTTCTCTACTCTCCTTGAGAGAAAGCAGCACATCATCCGAATATTTTATGGTTAGTATATTTTCTTTCATATCTCTTTACCTCCTCTTAAACCTTCATTTCTAATAATTATGAGTATTTAGTATATTATAGCCTTTTCAGTCCTGTTTCCGATTCTTTATCTTCCCAACTTCTTATCCTCATCAGTAGATGAAGGAAATAGGGGGTCATCCAGTTAAAGGATCGTTGTCAAGCCAAAAGCCCCCCCTATACGTGAAAAGGAACTTTTCACGTTTCTTTTAGTTACCGAATGTCTTCACCATTGCCGTACTTTCATTTGGTTTCAGAGGGCATGGTGGGGTCAGACTTGATTATTGACATTTAACATACTTAGGGATAGATATCTCATTGTAGCTGGTGACTTGTTTCTTGATATTTTGCTCTATCACAATTTATTAGTTCTATCTTCTATCCGGTTTGTTTGTTTATGACAAGAAAAACAGGTTAAGGGGAAAAGATCACGAAGTGTTGGTTCTTGATTTGTATAAGTATAATTCAAGGCATTTTTATGGAACGATAATCTTTACCTCTATGTTCAATATCATAAATCTTTATGTGTTTGGTTTCAACGTAAACCCAGTAAAGCAAGCGGTAATCCCCAATCCTCATCCTGCAAAGGCCGCGCAGATCGTCCGGTAAAGATGTAAGAGGATGGTGAATCACTTTATCAGCATTCCCTGCAAGCCAGTCGATTTTTTGAGCGATTCTTTTTTGTACAGGTTTATCAAGTTTTCTAAATGAATCTTCGGCATTGGACAGAAATGTTATTTTATACATAGTTCTTTTTTGAGAGATTTCCAGTCCTTACCTTTACCTTGAATATCATCGCGTCTTGCTTTACGCATTCTTTCTATAAATTCAGAATTTTGTGATAGCAACCAGTCTTCAAGGTCTTCTTTTGTATCTGCTGTTTCAAAAACACTGAGTGGAAAAGTGACTGTCTTTGCTTTTCTTTTAGTTAAGGGCATATCATTTCTCCTTTCAATTTGCAAAATTATAAGGGCATGGGTAGAGTAGAGAACCGGCGTAGCAGCTAAAGCCCTGTCTCCAGATCCCCCCTCATCAAACCGTACGACCGGTTTTCCCGGATACGGCTTTTCAATCATCTTCTTCCAAAGGCTTTTGCAGTTTGAGTCCATGGAGCAGTTGCGGGTGTTTGTCCATCCTCCGACCACTTCATTGAGCTTACTGACAACCACCTCTTTGAAGAAGTTCCAAACGGAAAAGCATAGCGCAAAGAGCAAAGTGCTCGGCGAGAGCGCCTTGGTCATTGGTGTTTGATCCTGCCTGCCTGCCGGCAAGTAAGCAGGCGTTTATATACCCACTTTTTGACTCTTAGTTTGGAGAGTAACGCTTACTTCACCTGAAGTGATTATCTTACGAATTGATGCGTTCAGGAATTCTACGCTCACCGGCTCTCCATCTTCCCCGTAACTTACAATGACCCCTCCGGGTTCTTCAATTGCATCTACCGGGGGGGACTCGCGAAGAACGAGAAGAAGAACATCGGCTTCGGCATCATATCTTATCCGCATTTTTCTGCTCCTTCCAATATCTCTCTACCTTGCTTGTCCAATAAACGGTCAAAACTTTCCTACTTTCTCTTGTTTCTATAAAAGGAACTCTCAATAAACCATTGCGAGTTCTCGTCTGTGCAACAAGAACATCCATATCGCCGGGAACAATTTGTTCAGGCTTGACAGATATATCTTCCACTTCCTGTTTTGTAATTCCTTTTTTCTTTTCCCATTCCCTCTGGCGATCTTCCGCATGTTTAGTCCAGATAACTTTCATTTATTTTCCCGGAAAGAAAGGTCTGCATAAAACTTTCTTTGTTGCATACTATGCAAAACTTAAGGCTTCCTGTCCTTGTCCTCAAATGGATTAAAAAACTTCAAGTTCTGATACTGCTTTAAAGTCATCTGTATTTCTTGTTACAAGTTTCAAATTATATATGATTGCCGTTACAGCTATAACCGCATCTGCAAGCTTAATGTTTCTTTCCCTTTTTAACTCTACGGCTTTGTTCGTCAGGCAGTTTGGGGTCAAACCTGCAAAATGCATTTTACTCATACAGCAATAGCATGCAAACTGAGAAGCTATTTATAAACATCCTCTCTTGGACCGATTTCAGTAGTAATAAGCAAGCACTATTTGATAAAAGTCACCAAGAACCACTATTTCAATATCCTTAACCTTCTTGAGATTATCGTCATTAGTTACGAAAGCCTTTGCGCCATTAATTATCCTTACAGTTGCATAAAATACCGGCGGCGGAGCAGGGGAGTCCGGCGGAAAAGCTTTATCCGCGATACCTTGGAGAGTATTCCGCACGGCATATCGACATCCTTTGGAATTTCACTCTCCGTTACCTCCTGCAACAAAGACATATTTCCGATATCCCATCGCTTTATAAAGGTTTTACGGCGGACTCCCCTGCCGGCTTGTGCAACATTAAGGTTCAGTGATATGGTATTTCCTATGAGAAGCCTTGATGCCAGTTTTTAATAGGCGTACTACATCCAGTATTTTTTTTGCTGCTGAACTGGAAGATCCTTTATCTCCTCTATTATTTTTGTTTCTATGGCTAAAGATGTTTTCAACCTTGATTCTCCTTTATGCCCTCATTGGTTATATTGAACTGTTTTTTTAATTTTACCATAAATAAGGAACCTTGATGTCATATTACGGGGCCAGACTTGATTATTGACATTCAACATACCGGCGTTTGTCAAGGTAGTTGTCGCGTTTATCATAAATCTTTATGTGTTTGGTTTCAACGTAAACCCAGTAAAGCAAGCGGTAATCCCCAATCCCCATCCTGCAAAGGCCGCGCAGATCGTCCGGCAAATAAGCGGCAAAACTTAGGGTCTGCCCTTGACATTAGACATTCTGGTTTAGCTGATTTGAGAGCACCTAAAGTAAAGAGCCTGCGCATAAACTTGGATATAACCACGAAGAACACGAAGGGCACGAAGAAAAGCATTATAAAATTAAGTACATAAATAGATCCTTCGTGATCTTCGTGTCCTTCGTGGTTGATAATAGTTTGTAAAATCCGGAGTTGAACCGTATCAACCGTATCAATAGACAATAAAATGTTCATAGTTCAGGGTAAGCCGTAAGCAATAAACAATGTAATGCGGGAAATGCTTGGAAAGTAAACAGTAGGCAATAAACTGCAAGCGAGCAAGCTATATAACATCCCAATCTCCTGGTTTTAAATGGCGGAGAATATCTCGACTTCCGTGAATTATTGCTGTTATATAGCTGGCGTCATGTCTGATTAAATAGATAATGCGATATGCACCATAAATCAACTCTCTGATCTTTTTATCCTTGAATTCAGGAACCATTCGTCCAGAATAAGGAAATTGCTCTAAGCATCTTGGAGCTTCAACAACTCTGAGCCCGAACCTTTCAGCATAAACCGATGAATCCTCATCAATATGTTCAATAATACCATGAAGGTCCTTTAAGGCTGGTTCTGTCCAGATGACTTTAACCATTCTCTAACTTTTTTCTCAGCTTCTTCTTGTGAAACCACTCGCCCTTCATCAATTGCTCTTATGCCTCTTTCAACCTTCTCACGAACATAAAGGTGATATTGGATATCTTCGAGTGTACAATCGTCAGGGAGTGACCTGATTAATTCAATAGCTTGTTCTTTAATAGCCATTTTGCCTCCCGCAAACAAATTACATTTATAATTTAGCAAAAATTCTTAAAATCTTTCAATCCTCACGAGAAAACTTAGGGTCTGCCCTTGACATTAGACATTCTGGTTTAGCTGATTTGAGAGCACCTAAAGTAAAGAGCCTGCGCATAAACTTGGATATAACCACGAAGAACACGAAGGGAGCGGTTGCGGGTATTTGTCCATCCTCCGGCCACTTCATTGAGCTTGCTGACAACTACTTCTTTGAAAGAGTTCCAGGCGGAAAAGCATGGCGCAAAGGGTAAAGCGCCCTGGTCATTGTGGTTATAGAACTTTCATTGTTGCATACTATGCAAAACTTAAGGCTTCTTGTCCTTGTCCTTAAATGGATTAAAAAAACTTCAAGTTCCGATACTGCTTAAAGTCCTCTGTCTTTCTCGTTACATGTTTCAAATTATCCCTTTTTCTGAAAGGATATCTTCAAACTCTTCAGGCGTTACAATTTTTGTATGATGAGATGGATTTATCACAGGAGGGTCATCGTCTCTGGATGTTAATGTTTCAGGTTCTACGTTCTATGTTCAAGGTTTAAAAATGAAAAATTGATAGATCATGGATTCTTTAAAACTTCATCATGGTTACCCACTACTCTTAAAAATATGGTATCATCAAGAATCTCAAAAGTTGCCCTATAATAAATATCTATCCTCGCTTCCCAAATTCCTCCACTACCTTTTATTTTCTTTGTATGCAAGGATGACTATTTGCCTGTCAACCTTTTTCTGAATATCTTTGGGTAACTTCCGGTATGACTTCTTAAATCTATTATAAGCCTTTATTTTCAACCTTTAAGCTTCTGGAGAAGGTCTTCTGCTGTTCCATCCCCGATTACATTACCTGATTTTTTATCCATATCTGCTTCTCTTTCCATATCTTGCCACTTCTTTGTCCAGAAATAAGTCTGTGTAGGATCAATGGCCTCTTTGGCCTTAATAAAACAGACAAAATCTAGTACCTCCTTAATTTTCTTAGAAGGTAATCTCTCTATTTCTCTCAGAAGCTCTTCTTTATATTGGGTGATTGCCCCCATAAACTCCACACCTCCCTTAATAGATTTTGGCACCCGCTATAACTATATTATACAATAACATTCATCAAGCAAATAATGGATTCTTAAGGTTTAGAGTAGTGGTATCTTTACAAGTTTGGTCAAACCTACAAAATACATTTAAGAGCAATAGCATGCAAACTGAGAAACTATTTATAAACATCCCCTCTTGCATCGATTTTAGTAGTAATAAACAAGCACTATTTGATAAAATCACCAAGAATTACTATTTCAATATCCTTTATGTCCTCATTGGTTATATTGAAGTGCTTTTTATTTTACCATGGAGGCACTTGCAAGAGTCCCCTGTCTGTCACCTCGAGCGGAGAGAGGGATCTTTGTAACTCATCTATACCAAAAGATTTCTCCCCTCCGGTCGAAATGACATCCGCGGACATTTTCATACTTTTGCAAAAGGCCCGTCGTAAAAGATAGGGAGGCAAATCCTCATTCTTGACGATTTCATTTGTTTGGGTTATCAGGCTTGCGGAAAAGCATGGCGCATGGTGTAAAGTGCCCTGGTCATTGGATATAGAACTTTCATTGTTGCATACTATGCAAAACTTAAGGCTTCCTGTCCTCACTCTAAGCCTGTTCCAGATAACCTGCCCATCCTGCAAATCTTCAGAGTAAAGAATTTCCGACTTTGTATTAATTGCTGTAGCTATAATTAGGGAATCTGTAATAGTTCACCCCCCCTTTTTCCAAAGGGGGAAGGTTTCCGTTCAGTATTGAAGGACGAAAAGCATAGCTGCGGCCAAGGGGTCGTGTCTACACATTTTACAAGCTGGCAAGCTATCACGCCACTGCTTCTACTTTTAATTCTTCAATAGATGAATGTTTTCTCCATCTTTTCACATAAACGTAAATTATTGGCTGACCTCCTTCACGGTTCTTTAGTGACGTCTCTCTGTGCCAATTGTTGAAATCATCTTCTCCCTCCACCTGGAATATAACTAAAGCATTGGCAGGAATGTTCTCTGCAACTTCTTCATTTTCCATTATGTATCTATGGAATTCTGTTGAAAGCATCGTTAAGTAATTTGTATAGTTACTCATTATTAATCCCCTTTAAGAATTCCTGTTTGTATTTTTGCCAATTTTCATTGATATCCCAGTCTCCATATGTTAAAGCGCTTTCAAAACTAAGATTTAACGGCCTTTTCGTCCGCTTCCCTTTTATATCATATTTATCCATATGTGAGAACCCATGAGAGCAATCATATCTGACAGCTACTTTCCATTGTCCATTAAACTCTAATTCTAATTGTACCACAAAAGATATAACCTTCCCTTTTTCAGTTTCATGATAGTGACGTTTTCTTACCCCGTCATCAAAGACAACTACAAAATCAACTGTTTTAGCCATGAGCCAGTAACGGGGTCAAGGGTAAGTCTTAATTTGTTGACATTTTTTGGGATTCGTTAAAAAGCATAGCGCATAGCGCAAGGGACAAAGGACGAAAAGCATGGTGCATGGCGTCTTGTTTGTTTCAACGGAACTTAATCCTGTGGATTGGATTGGAAGAGTTATGAATAACCGCTATTTTCTCTCATCCGAGGCTCTTGCAAAAGTCCTCCGTCCGTCACATCGAGCGGAGAGAGATGTCTTATAACTCATCGATACCGAAAGATTTCTCCCTTTGGTCGAAATGACATTTACAGGCATTTTCATACTTCTGCAAGAGGCTCGTCGTAAAGGACAGGGGGGCAAATCTTTACTCCTGACAAAGTCCGCTTCCCCCGAACACGCTGGCAAGCTATCAAGCTGACCAGCTTATTATTCTGCTTTTTCCATTAGTTCAAAGAAGCGCTCTCTCGACATCCCAGCGGTTGTCATATTTGTACGAATATGGGTCACAGGAACAGATCCTGGACTGCTTTTTATGACAAGAGGTCTCTTTATCCCCGGCCTTTGTCATTATAATGTGGTCTCCTGCCCCCCGTTTTTTGGAACAACCTTACAGTTGCATAAAATACCGGCGGCGGAGCAGAGGAGTGTGCGGCAGGTTTTCCGGCGGACTCCTCTGCACGTTTATGCAACATAAGGATAAAGTTTAATTCAGGGAATGAGCAGGGCATGCGTATGAGAGGCGCGGCATAAGAACACCGCCACGTTCATGCGATATCAAGCTTTTCCCACGGCTCCGCCCTCTCGGTTACATAACCGCATGTTGGTATGCAACATCCAAACACGTCACCCGGTTTTTGCGTCCTGCATTATCGGACGCTGAAGCTGCCGCCTGCTGCACCGGGAATTATACGCCTTTTTGATTCCGGACACGCCGGAACGATATGTCGGGACAGGCACAGCCCTGTGCAACCCGACTCGATTGCCGGCGGAAGTATGCACCCGGTACGGGCACATCGTCCTGCTAAGGGAAAATTGTATTATGAAAAAGGCAGTTGGTCAATAGGGGGGACGCGTGAAACAAATCGTGGAGATGATGCCGGACAGGGAGCATGTTCCCACGCGTGATCTTTATGGGGATTATCCCCTATTAAAAATCAGTTATTCCCCTATTCAAAGCTGCTTTAATTTGTCCGATAATATTTTCAATTACCGTGGAAGAAATAATCGGTCATTAATTGACTTTTTTTCAAACCATGATATACTTCGTGGAAACAATATTAAACAATCGGTCACAACAATGAATGCCGAGATAATGCTAATGCCGGTTATTATATGTCTGGTCTCGTTCGTTGTCTCATCACTGACAATACCCTCCGTAATATTGCTGGCAAACAACAACGGCGCCGTGGCCATGCCGGGGAAAAGGCATATTCACACGAAACCGACGCCTAAATTCGGCGGTATAGCCATAGCATTGACCGTGCTCGTTATCTCGCCCGTAGTCTTTCCGCTCGACAGGGTTACCGGCTCATACCTCCTGTCATCCGCTTTAATGCTCCTCATTGGGGTAATCGACGATGTGAGGAATACGAGCTGGAAGACAAAACTCGTATTTTCGCTCGTCGCCACCTCGGTCCTTGTCTTCGGCTCGGGACTGTGGTTTGAAAACCTTGGCAACCTGTTCGGCGCCGGGGAAATCCGCCTCGGGCTGTGGGGGATACCCTTTACCTTTTTTGCGGTGTTCGGCATAACCAACTCCATCAATCTGATAGACGGCCTGAACGGTCTTGCATGCGGCGTGGCGTCAATCGCCTTCCTGGCATTCGCCGTCTTTGCTTCAGTCAGCGATAACAGCACGGTTCTGTATCTCAGCCTCGCCAATCTGGGCGCCACGCTGGGATTCTTCAGGTACAACTATCCTGGAGCGAAAATATTCATGGGCGACTCGGGAAGCATGTTCATAGGTTTCTCCCTCGCGGCCCTTGCGATCTTCCTCACGCAGGGCGGGGGAACCATAGACCCGATGGTTCCCGTAATAGTCCTCGGGATCCCCATGTTCGACACAGTGCGGCTTTTAATTATAAGACTCAAGAACAAGAAACATCCATTCACCGGTGACAAGACACACCTGCACCACCTCATGATAAGATCGGGCATTCCCCAGTACCGCGCGGTCAGGATAATCTGGATATTGTCAGCCATGATGTCTTCACTTGCCTTTCTGCTGTTCAGATTCGATGCATGGGTGATGCTGCTTGTTCTTTCCGTCATCGTTGCATTTGTGGGTGTTTTCATCAAAAGACTGAGAATTATCAGGCTGAGCACATCGCGTAAGAGGTTCCACGCATTCTGAACCTTTATGTGGCGTAAACGCGCAGAGGAGTCCGCCGGTATTTTATGCAGATGGCAAGGTGAATTTTCATCTTGAATAAAAATACTCCCCTCTTTAGAATACAGGATGCGGTTACGTATTGCGCAATCACGTGACCGGTACAGGGAACCGCTCGATTCAGGCAGCGCAAAAACGCCTTTGGGAAGGATATGCCGGAAATAGAAGAGTACGATGACGAAATAAATCTCCTTGATTATATCAATGTACTCAGGAAGCATTACATCCTGATCTCCGTAATCGTCGCCGTCTCCGTGCTGACAACGGGTATCGTCTCTTTTCTTTCACCCAGGATTTACCGGGCGACGGCCGCCATCATCCCGGCTTCACAGATGAAGGAGCAGACCGGCATGAGCAGGCTCGCTATGCAGTTCGGCATATCCACGGCGCCTGCAGCAAATGTTTCGGAGATCGTGAGGCTCCTTAAAAGCAATGTCCTGATGGAACGGGTTATCAAGAGATACAACCTGTTGCCCGTCTTTTTCAAAAAAGAGGAATTGAAAGAAATGCCGGAGGCGAGCAGGACATGGAACGGCATCAGGCACTTAAAGGATATTTTCACGGTCACGCACAACCAGAGAGAAGGGATTATTGAGCTTTCGGCGGAATTCACCGACCCGGAAACCGCGGCGGATATAATAAACTACATGCTGACGGAACTTACGGATTACATGAGCGGCGAGGCCAGAAGGGTGGCCGAGACGAACAGGAAGTACCTTGAATCGCTGATCGATAAAAACACGGACCCCCTGATAAGCCAGAAGATATATTCCCTTATCGCAAAACAGATCGAGATGTCGATGATGGCCGAGGTGAAGGACAATTTCGCATTCAAGATACTCGACCCGCCCAAGGCACCGGACAGGAAGATCAAGCCGAAAATAATGATGAATATTTTGCTCTCATTTTTCGTCTCCCTGTTTGCGGCGGTCTTCCTGGCGTTTTTTACTGAATATATCGGAAAACTCAAGCAACAGGAAAGACATGGAGAAAAATAAGGAGAGGGGAAATACCATGGCCCGAGTCATCATGCAATGCCTGTCTCTTATATCTCTTATAATACTGTCGCAGATCATCTCATCCGCTGCATCCGGAATCCTGACAGACGGTATTGCTTACGCACAATCTCAGAGTTCTCAGGAGACAGTGACAGCAGAGGGATTGCAGGAACTGTCCCCTGCTCAGCGCGATATTATTGAATCCGGGCTTGCCGAAACAGGCGGCGTGCTGACGCCGGAGGCCGTAAGGCTGCTGAAAGAAAACCCGGAGTTTAAAGACATCAGCAAGGAAGAAATCATCAGGGGAAAGAAGCTGCTCGAGAAAAGAGAATCCGCAAAAAAAGAGCCGGCAACCAGTGGATATCAAAAAGAAAAAGAAGACCCGGCTGTAAAAGGACGGAAAACCGTCTCACTGTTTGACAGGTACCGCAGCACCGGACCGTACCAGGACATTTCCACGGATTTAAAGCCGTTCGGGCACAGGTTTTTTTCAAAGGCCGCGGGGGAAAGGCTGATCCCGCGTGGAGATATCCCGGCTTCATCCGATTATGTCATAGGTCCCGGAGATGAAATAATAATAACCCTCTGGGGAAGAGTGAATGCACAGTACAGCCTCGTCGTCAACAAGGACGGCGTGATCACCGTCCCCGATATCGGCCCCCTCCGGGTTGCGGGCATGCGGTTCGACGAGATGAAACATTATGTTACGGAACAGGCTGAACGGATTGTCGGGGCGAAGATAAACATTACACTCGGCGCTCTGAAGAGCATACAGGTCTTCGTGCTCGGGGAGGTAAGGAGACCCGGCAGTTATGCGCTCAGCTCGTTCTCAACCATCATAAATGCAGTCATTGCCGCGGGGGGGCCCACAGAGATAGGTTCGCTGCGCAGCATACAGCTGAAAAGAAACAAAAAGACCGTTGCGGTAATGGATATGTATGACTTCCTGCTTAACGGCGATAAGTCGCATGATAAAAACCTCCTGTCCGGAGACGTGATCTTTGTCCCGACCGTGGGCCCGCTTGTCGGTGTCGCCGGCAATGTCAAGAGGCCGGCCGTCTATGAACTGAAAGACCGGTATGACCTCAGGAGCCTGTTCGATATGGCGGGCGGCGTGATACCCAGCGCCTATACACAGCAGATACAGGTGGAGAGGATACAGAAAAACGAGATGCGGATGGTTATAGACATCAATGATAAAGACCTTACAGCCTCAAGGGACTTCATTCTCCAGGACGGGGACCTCGTGAAAGTCTTCTCAATAGTCGACAGGGATGTAAACGTGGTATTCCTGAAAGGCAATGTCAAGCATCCGGGCAAATATGAATATAAACCCGGCATGAGGATCAAAGACATTGTAAAAGACACCTCCGATCTCCTGAAAGACACCTATTTCGAATACGCCCTGATCAAGAGGCTCAGGCCTCCGGAGCTTGCAACAGAGTTGATACCGTTTAATTTGGGCAGGCTCTTATTTGAGGGTGATGACGCCGGTGATATCAAACTGAAACCGCGGGACACCGTATATATCTTCTCCAGGTGGCTCTTCAGTGATAAACCGTCCATAACGGTCGAGGGGGAGGTCAGGAAAAAAGGTTCTTTTGAACTCACGGACAATTACAGGGTCAGGGACGCAATACTCGAGGCCGGGGGACTGACAAAGAATGCCGCCCTGCGGAAAGGCGAGATATTCAGGACCGATGAAAGCGGGCGCGTGAGGCAGATATATTTCAATGTCGGTCTTGCAATGGCTGATGACCCGGTGGAAAACCTCCTCCTCCGTGACAGGGACAGGGTCGTAATACACTCCCTCTGGGAGCAAAGGTTCAGACAGACCGTATCCATAGAGGGCGATGTGAAGAATCCCGGGGATTATCCCCTCACGGAGGATATGCGCATAAGCGACCTGGTGTTCGCCGCGGGCAATGTGCTCGAATCCGCCTACCTGGATGAAGCGGAGGTGTCATCTTTCACCATGGCAAACGGCAGAAGAGTGATAATAGATTATAAAACCGTAAACCTCGGGCTGGCCCTGAAAAAAGACCCCGCCCAGGACCTGCTGCTGAAACCTTATGACAGGATATTCATAAAACGCATACCGGGATGGAGGGAAAAACGGTTCGTCACCATATCCGGGGAAGTCAGGTTCCCGGGGACGTATATTATAAAGGACGGCGAGACATTGTCCTCACTCATAGAAAGGGCCGGAGGGTACACAGACAGGGCATACCTCAGGGGGGCGGTGTTCACAAGGGAAGAGGTCAGGAAAATACAGCAGCAGAGCATCGAGGAGATGATACGCAGGCTCGAAACCGAACTGTTTGCCGGAGGTTCGGCGGCGGCTTCAGCAGCGGCTTCCGGAGAGGAAATAGAGGCAAAGAAACTGTCCCTGGAACAAAAGCAGAAGCTGCTGGCATCACTCAAAAAAATAAAGGCGCCCGGCAGGATGTCCATAAAGCTTGCACACCTGAGGCTGCTGAAAAACAGCGAATACGACATTGAGCTTAAAGAAGGGGACAGCCTGTTCATCCCTGCAAGGAGCAGCGCTGTGAACGTGCTCGGAGCGGTGATGTCGCGCGGCAGCTTTGTATTTTCGGAACGGCTTGGTTACAAGGATTATATTGAACTGGCCGGAGGATATACAAACTATGCTGATGAAGACAACGTCTATGTCCTGAAAGCGGACGGCACTGCAATGAAGCTGTCCGGGGGATTTTTCAACTGGAACTCATCGAGGTCGCGGTGGGAGCTGTCCGCTTTTGCCGGCGATGCAAAGAAAATAGAACCGGGCGACTCGATCGTCGTGCCTGAAAAACTCGAGCGTACAGCATGGCTCAGGCAAATCAAGGACCTGACGCAGATACTGTACCAGATAGCATTGACCACCGGCGTGGTTATAACGGTATTTTGATAAAACAGCGGGCAGCAGACAACGGTAGGGAATAAACTGCTGGATGCGAGGATGCATGTGAGGGACGATATGGATATCTTAAAGGCAACCCTGCTTGCAAGGGAATCGGTTATCGGGATTTTTGCAGGAAATAATGCGTTTCAGCCGACATAGCGCTTTCTGCATACTGCCTCTTGCACTCTGCTCACTGCTTACTGCCTGCTGCCTGCTGCCTGCTCTCCCTGCTACGGCATACGCCTCTGACGAGCCTTTCACTTTTCCATCAAACCGGGGCGGTACGGGACTGATGGAAATCCCGACGGCGAGGGTGATGAAGGAAAACAGTTACCGGCTCGGCTTCAGCCAGGTAAAACCTTACAGATACTATTACGGGGCGATCAGCCCCCTGAAGGGACTTGAAATTGCCGGCAGGATAACGGAAGTGACGGGCGTGCCCGGCTTCGATGAAACCGACGGCAACTCTTACGGCGATTACAAGGACAAGGCGATCGACCTGAAATACCGGTTCCTTGATGAGGGCAAATACACGCCGGCCCTTGCGATCGGATTTATGGACCCTCACGGCACGCGGCTCTATTCCTCGCAATACGTGGCGGCAAGCAAGCAGATATATCCATTCGACTTCACCCTTGGGTTCGGCAACGGGAGGTTCGGCGCAAGGCCCCTGCCGGAACATGAAGACGGCCCGGGGCCGGAGATATTCAGCAATCCGGCGGAGTGGCTCAGGGATTCACAGCTCTTCTGGGGCGTCCAGTTTGCCCCTTCCGACAGGTTCGCCTTAATGTTTGAATACAGTCCGATCAAATACCATGAACAGACACGGGACCCGGCTCAGCCTGAATATTTCAGGGACCCCGTCCCCTCCCCGTTCAATTTCGGCATGCGGTACAGGCCGTCAACATGGTCTGAAATCGACATGAGTTATCAGAGGGGCAGGCGGATAGGTTTCAATTTCTCCGTGGGATTCGATATCGGGAAGCCACTTGTCCCCCTGTATGACAAAATTTACAGGGAAAAACCGGCCGGTGAAACAGACACGCTGTACAGCCGGCTCGTCAGGTCACTGCATAAATCCGGGTTCAGCGACATCAGCGTCTTCATGAAAGACAATGACTTATGGATAGAGGCCCGGAACGACAAATATCTTTACAACACAAGGGCCATAGGCGTGGTCATGGACATACTGTCCGGTCTGATGCCTCAGGATGTCCGCAGGATACATATCATTCTCAGGGAAAACGGAATCCCGTTGACCGGGCTTACATTCGACAGGGTCGATCTGCTCGATCTCCGCGCAGGCAGAATGACCCTTGATGAGTTTCTCCGGCTCTCTGAATCCGGCGCCGCCGTATCTGATGATCTCGCCGCACCGGGCGCGCACAGAAAACAGTACGGCTACGGACTGAAACCCGACCTTCAGATGTTTATAAACGACCCTTCCGGCTTCTTCAAATACCGGCTGGGCGTTAAAGGATGGTTGAATTATCACCCGTGGAAGGGCTCATCTTTCGTTGCAGGGGTTGCAGCATACCCGTTCAACAATATCTCTACTGCAAACGAACCGCTTTCAATACCGGTCAGGTCCGACCTTGTATTTTATAAAGAGGAGAAACTGTCACTCGACAGATTGATGTTCGACCAGACATGGAGATTCCCCTCCGACCTCTTCGGCCGGGTCTCGGCAGGGCTGCTGGAGATACAGTATGCCGGTGTTGATGCGGAAACGGCAATGCCGGTGCTTGACGGGAGGGTGCTGCTCGGCCTGAGCGGAAGCGCGGTGAAGAAACGGCGGAGGGACAACCCCTTCAGGCTTGCCGGCGATGACGCCGCCAAGGTGTATACCACCGCATTCTTCAACACACGCCTGAATATTCCCGAAATGGAAATCGCGCTGGACATGAAAGCGGGCAGGTTCCTCGCGGGGGACAGGGGCGTGCGCATCACGGTGTCGAAGCACATAAACGGCGTTACCGTATGGGCATGGTACAGCATTACGGACACATCGGTTTTCAGAGACGACTTCAACAGGGGTTATCATGACAAGGGAATCGGTGTTTCAATCCCGCTGAGGCTGTTCAGGGGAACGGATTCGAAGAGTGTTTATTCATATCTCCTGTCGCCCTGGACAAGGGACGCCGGGCAGGATATAGACCACTTCGGTTCGCTGTTTGATCTCATCGGCAGGAACACCGGAATCTTCCTTGACAAGGACAGGAAAATGCTGTATAGATAAGGGTAAACCGACTTAACATTAATGTTGCATAAGCCGGCAGGGAGTCCGGCGTAAAACCTTTATAAAGCGATTGGATATCGGAAAGCGGTGGTTTTATGCCGCTGTAAGGTCAACCTTAAGCATGTAAGGAGGGGAAAATGAAAAAAGCAGTGAGTCTGTCCTTAATCTGCTCGCTTCTTGTCTTTTTTGCGGGCTTTGTTCCGCAGGCCGGGGCCCAGACTGAAACAATAGCAACAATAGACGCTGCAAAGGAGCTTGCACGGAATGCCGGTGGAGTTTTCGTGGAAGGGGGAAAGGCACCTGCACTGACGGGCGATCAGGTCGCCCTGCCGGTAATAGAAGAAGAGAGCGGTAAAATTCTCGGGCACATCGTGGCTGAACGGGACGGTCTCGTATCCGCCCTTAATGCGGCCGGGCATACGGAAGTCGCCTCCGCAATAGCGGCCGGTGAAGCCGGCGCCGCCGCCGGCAGCGCTGTGGGCGCGGGGATACTCGGCGGTACGACCGGGATGACCGTCCTGGGAGTCGCGGCGGTGGCAGGCGTCGCGCTGGCTGTCAGCGGAGGAAGCAGCAGCGACAGCACATCGGGACACAGCACCACATCAAATCATTAATTGAAACGCTTACCAATTATCCGGAGCATGGAAGTCCCCGGCTGAAGGGGGGCTCCCATGCACAGGCCTGTTCACCTTAACGTTGCATGAGCGGGCAGGAGAGTCCGCCGTAAAACCTCCGGACTCTCCTGCCCGCCGGCGGTGCTTTCAGGCCATTGCAAGGTCCGCTTATGCATAATCTGCTGATACTGCTGTCCGTTTTGCTTGCCGGCTGTCTCCCCGCATTCAATATCAATGACCATGCCCGGGACCGCGAACAATTGCCGGGCCCGGTCCTTCAGTCGGCCGAGGAGTTTTTCATTTCTTTGGAGAGCGGCAGGTATGACGCCGCGTGGGAGCTTCTGTCGGAGAAATCACGTGAAGCAATCATGGACGATGTCTATCAGGCCTCCCTTAAGATACGGAAGGATACAAGAAAAGATCTCATCATAAAAGACTTCAGAAGCAGGGGGGAGATATTCAACAGCTACTGGAGGGCCTTTGCAAACAATCTCGACACTGCCCTGATACTGGAGCGCAGCAGGTGGGAAATAGGCTATATTAAGACCGGCAGGGCCGAAATTCTCATTTCCCACAGGGGAGCCCCGCCCGCAAGATTGAAGATGTTCAGGGAAAATCTCAAATGGAAAGTAGGCATTGCCGAGACATTCCGCACAAAAAAGCCCTGGTTTGAATTACTGTATAAGGAATTATTATAATCTCATTCTTCCTTGACAAAACCCCTTGTCAATATTTAAAATTGTAAACTTTCGTTTACTCCCAAAACATCTATAACTCAGGAGGTATACACATGAAATTAGCCGTATTCGTGAGCGATTACAGAATGACGGTCGACACACTTGACCGGCTGTCACCTGAAAAAATGGGCATAATCCTGGTCCAGAACGGCGTTTATCATGCCACACTGAAGGAAAACGGCACGCCATCTTCCCTTCTGAATAAATCCGCTGAATTCTACGCCCTCAAGGAAGACCTTGAAACAAGAGGGCTGGACGCTTCCAAGGTTGACAGCAAGGTAAAGGTGATTGCGATGGGCGACGTCGTCGACCTGATATTTAATGATTATGAAAAAACCGCTTGGATATAGGAGGTAAGATAAAATGGGAAAACTTACAATTGGCTGTTTCGCTTCACTCGTCGGCTCCCTGAACCTCGACTTCGCCGTCAAGCTCTCCGCAGCGGCAATTGAAAAGGGACACACGGTCGATCTATGGCTCTCAGGCAACGGAACAATGCTCTCTATAAAGGACCAGCGCCCCTTCAAGGATTACTCCCACCTTGAGAAACCCCTCAAGGAACTCATGGCAAAGGGACTGACCGTAACGGCCTGTGAAGCCTGTGCAGAGGCCCGCGGCTATAACAAGGATGTTACAATGGAAGGCTTTAAAAGACACAGTATGGACTGGTACCTTGCAAGCACTTTCAGCGCTGACAGGGTCCTGCATATAGGAGGTGAATAAAAATGGCAACAACTAAATTGGGATTTATCGTCCAGAGACCACCATACAAGAGTGAAAACCCCAAACTTGCTCTTACCCATGCAATCGCCACGCAGAGCGTTGAAGTATATTTAAACGAAGGAGATACGGTTACAGCGGATATTGCATTCATAGGAGACGGCGTTCTTAACTGCAAGAAAGATCAGAAGGCAATGGATTATTACGGCCTGACAAGCACCGAGCAGCACATAAAAATGGCTCTTCTCGTTGACATCAATATCTGGGTGTGCAAAGAGGATGTGGAAAAGTTCGGCCTTTCCGAAGATGATCTGGTGCTTGATGCGGAGGAATTCGGTGCGGATATGACGGTTAATGTCGTTCCCTACGGCGAGATATCCAAGAAGATGGAAGAAATGAATCATCTCCTTTTCTTTTAAAAACAATCCATGTATAGGAGGTAGTAATGGCTGACTTAAAGTCTCAGACCCCGACACAAACCCTTGATGTACTGGGAAGAGTATGTCCCTATCCCCTGGTGTTGACTAAAAAGACCATTGAAAAGGCGCCGGACGGCACACTGCTGAAGGTGCTCTGCGATGCCCCCGCATCAGCGGAAGACACCATCCCCAAATACTGTGAAAAGCAGGGCTACGGTTTTGAATCTGTAAAGCTCGAGGACAAGGGATACTGGGAGATTTACATCAAGAAGGGTTAAACATACTTCTCAGAACAGATACAAAAAAGACGTTCCGGATTTTCTTCCGGAACGTCTTTTTTTATTATTCGCTCGCTGCAGCAGTTGCGGAGGCTTATTACATCTCCGTTACCGTGATAGCGCTGGTAGGGCATGATTCCACACAGGTCAGGCAATTGGCGCAATCCGCAGCCTGGTATGGATCCGATTTGCCGTCGGTCATTTGAAAGACTTCTGACGGGCAGAGATTGACACATTCTTCACACCCATCGCATTTTTCAGTATCAACCTGGACATCGATCATCTTTTACACTTCCTCCTCTCTCAATGATTTTTCTTGGCATCTTTATCATACAACATTCATTTATCATGCACAATTTCAGGTCTGCATACCCATACACAGCCGGGCTAATCCAGCTCATGGCATTCCCAGCAGTAGGGCTTGACCCCCGCATAAGTATGACACCTGTCACAGAAATTTTGCTGGCTTACGTGGCATTCCATGCACGTGTCATAGCTGCTGTCATACACTTTACAGTCGGACGCCCTGTAGGTGTCCTTGTCCAATTCCTGCAGATCATCCATCCATTGCTTCAGGAGCTTCATATGGTTCGCCCTCATGAAGCCGGTCGGTTCAATGCACTTCTTCTCATCCAGTTCCTGAATGGCCGGAGTATCAAGGTCTGGTGCGGGTTTTATATTCGCCTTTCCGATATTCGAGTAAAAAGGGAATGTAACAATTGCCAGAAAAATGATGAGACCGGTGATTATTTTGCCTCCGTCATACATTACTCTTCCTCCTCGCTGTCTTCCATACCCGGAAGGGTTTCAAGTCTCAGGTCCATGGTCCTCTTTTTCTCGCCCTTCATAACAAGCGCATTCCCGACCAGCTCGTGCGTCCCGCATACACTTACCCCCGGGACCCAGTAGTCCATCAGCGTCGGCAACACCGCCCTGTCAATGGCGCAGATATTTGCAAGCATGTTGACCCCGTGCTGTTCTTTGACCTCCTTTACCGCATTCGCCCTCGGGAATCCGCCCCTCATCCTTAGCTCCATATTTTCCCCCGCATTCAGTCCTGAGCCGCTTCCGCAGCAGAAGGTCTTTTCCCTGGTTGCATTCTTCGACATATCGTAAAAGTTGTTGCACACGTGCTTGATTATATACCGCGGCTCTTCCAGTATACCCATACCCCTTGACGTATTGCAGGAGTCGTGGAATGTGACCTTGAGGTGGTCGTTACGGCTCGGATCGAGCTTGATCTTGCCGTTCTTGATAAGATCGGCCGTGAATTCCGCTATGTGCACCATCTTGGTTGTCTTTGCATTTTCAAACCTTGTTCCCGTAACAGGAGATACCGGCTCTTCAAGAAAGTCCGCCGGGCCGTTCCACGTATCCATGAACTGGTGCACCACCCTCCACATGTGGCCGCACTCCCCGCCGAGAATCCATTTGACCCCCAGCCTCTTGGCCTCGGCATATATCTTGTAATTGAGTCTCTTTGCCATCTCCATGGACGTGAAGAAACCGAAGTTCCCCCCCTCTGATGCATATGTGCTCCAGGTGTAGTCAATACCGATTTCGTGGAGGAGCATCAGGTATCCCATGCACGTATATGTGCCCGGGTCACCGAAGAGGTCCCCCGACGGTGTAACAAAGAGGATCTCCGCGCCTTTACGGTTGAATGAGGGGTCAACCCTTATGCCCGTGATTTCTTCTATGTCGTCTATCATATATTCCAGGTTGCTGACTATGGCATGCGGCTCGAGCCCCAGGTGATTGCCCTTTCTGTAGCAGTTGGCCACCGGGCCTGCTATCCAGTCCGTATTGCATCCTATCAGGTTCAGGAGTTCCCTGCCGATCATTGTAATCTCGGCCTGGTCTATGCCGTAAGGGCAGAATACCGAGCAGCGGCGGCACTCCGTGCACTGGTAAAAATAGTACCACCACTCCTTCAGGACATCGTAAGTCAGCTCCCTTGCGCCGGCCCACTGTCCGAAAACCTTTCCGCCCGGGGTAAAGTATTTCCTGTACACCGACCTTATAAGCTCCGCCCTGAGCACAGGCATATTCTTGGGATCGCCTGAGCCTATAAAAAAGTGGCACTTGTCCGCACAGGCGCCGCACCTGACACATATGTCCATAAAAAGCCGGAACGACCGGTACTTCTCCAGCCTCTCTTTTAATCCGTCAAGAATAATGTCTTTCCAGTTTTCAGGCAGCTTCCAGTCCTCTTCGTTGGGCTTCCATTCCCTGGCATTGGGGAAACCAACCTCCTCGAGATACTTCGGCCTGGAGCCGAAGCAATACATGCCCTCTTTGAACTGCACGGGGGTTTCCCTCCAGCCGCAGCCGGTTTTGGGAGGTTTGTAGTCTATCTTGGAAAGCTCTTCGGGTTTTGGTAATTTTGCCATGTCGTTACTCCTTTTCTACCGGTAATCCTACGGATTTCATTTTATCTCTGAACTCTTCCTCGTACTCTTCATACGTATGAACCTTCACGTCATAGTTCCACGGATTTATATGCCTCCGTATCCTGCTGTTGTTGGGCAGATTTCTTGTGGGACTCAGGAATACGCCGCCCATATGCATCAGCTTGCTGAAGGGGAAGTAGGCAAAGAGAACGCATATGAGAAACAGGTGTATGAAAAATATCGAGCCTATCCCCTGAGGGACGACCGGGGAAAAGGTCACAAGCCCCATTGTCAGTTGCTTCACGCTTACGATATCCACCTTTATGTAATAACGCATTATAATGCCGGACAGGGCCACGCCCGTTATCAGGAAAAGGGGGAAATAGTCAGCCGTAAGTGAAATATACCGTACGCCCGGGATAAAGGCCCTTCTCAGGAACAGGTATATGACCGCCCCGAGCAGCACCCATCCGGTGATTAACAAATTGGGAGAGCCTGTCTTGAGGTATCCGTCCAGGATGTCCAGATAATTCACGAACGGGGGTACCGGATCGGTGAAAAACCTGAGGTGTCTCACAAGGACGATAAAGAACGAGTAATGAAAAATCAGGCCGCCCAGCCACAGCCATTTTGTCCCGGTGTACTTGAGTTCACCGTTCTGGATGCCTGTCTTAAGGTTTCTGAAAAGGGAGCGGAAAAAGAACACCTCAAGGGCCATCCTGCCGATAACGCCCAATGTCCCGGTGGGGTTGTCAAGCTTGCTGTCCTTGATCCATGGAAGGCTCTTCTGCTGTCCGCAGGTCGTCGGGATATGAAAAGGGACCGGAGAACGCCCCCACTGGATCACCCTGTTTATAAAGCCGATAACAAACACCGCAAACGCAGCATATGGAATAATGACACCGAAAAGAAACTGCAGATTAACCAGTTCCACACCGGCAAAGGCTATCACTGCAAGCAGTACAACAATGCAGAAGGAAACGAACATTTCCATTTATTAACCCCCTTTACTTATGCATTAGCGAATAGTACGAAAACCTTTTACGCTCTTAAAATTATTACGGGATGGCAAAAAGGCCCGTTTACCAGATGTCAGAACAGAATAAAACGAACCGGTCTGCAATCCCGGCCGTGTCCGAAAGAAAAGTCAGATGCCTTCCCCTTCATGCTCCCTGAGCATATTCGACTGTTTCAGAATCCTGTAGGTCCAGTTTCTGACTTCATTGGCCCTGAGATCATATATCTTTTCGCGGCACCGCATATATATGTCAAATGCGGCAGCCGCCATGCGGTCTATCCCGGACTCAACAGCCATCAACTCTTCATACATGCCGTGCCTGCGGACGTCATTCATTAATTCTTCCCTTATAACATCCTTCAGTCCGAAGATAAAGCCCACGGCCTGTGTCGGCGTAAAGTCCTGGATGGCCCTTATCCTTACAACATTATCGAGATAAGAGGCGACACCGGTCCCTGTTGTTTCCTTGTTGATAATCCCGTTAAAAAGCCCCTGCAGAGCGGAGTGTATGGTTTCAGCCACAGGGTTTGCAGACTGTTCTGCCGGGGTCTTCAGGAAGTTTCTGGTTTCCTCCGGATAAGTCTCTATCGTCAGGTCAAACCATTTCCGCACTATAACCCGTTTCTTTTCTGTCAGCAGTTCTTCAATATACATCGGCCCTCACCAGTCGGGGATGACAGGCACTTCATCTTTAAAGGGTTGCTGCCTCTGCCCCCGGTGTTTCAAAGGCAGCGGCAGCAACCCTTTAAACTCTCGTTTTCTTTTTATACGCAACCGGTCGGTTTCGGGAGCCCGGCATACCGGCAGGCCTGCTTTGCAGGACCGGCGGGATAGAGTTCATACAGGTATTTTGTGTTTCCCTTTTCCTTCCCCATGGTCTTGGCGATCTCCTTGGTGAGAATCTTGATCATGGGGGCTATCTGGTATTTCTCGAAGTAGCTTCTGAGAAACCTGATGATTTCCCAGTGCTCCTCTGTCAGCTCGATGCCGTCCTGCTTTGCCATGACTTCGGCCATACCTTCCGTCCAGACAGACCAGTCAATCAGGTATCCCTCCTCATCGACTTCATATTGTTTTCCTTCAAATTCCATTGTTGGCATTATGCGACTCCTTTCTTTACGTATGGGTTTTGTGGTTTCGCTCTTGTCAGTTCATCAAGCGAATTGATGATTCCTGCAAACTTTCAATAACTTGAAATAATTTGAATGTAAGAGAGATTTGAAAATATAATATAAAAAACGGTGTTTGGTCAAATAAAAAAATTTTATATATCCTTTACCATACCTAATGATTCTCCGCTTGCTCCCGGTCCTTGAGTTTCACAAAAACAAGCTTGCCGAGTTTGCCGCTTCCGGGTCTTCCGCCCGTCATATTCGAATTATGATCATAATCATAGTCCACGCTGTCATAATCCCCTGGATTCAATGCAAGGGCCCTGTCAATATCACCCCTGCAGACAAAGGTCAGCGCATCCATGAATATCTCTCCGAGGTTATGTCCTGTGCGGTCCAGCACATAAACCGAACCGCATGTGCATATTCCTCCGGTCAACTCCATTGTTCTGAAATCAATGTCAACAGGCCTCCGCAGGAAATTATCGCAAAACGGACACTGCAGGGGTCCGGCCCTCATAGATTGCCCCCCTCACGTCTTACAGGCTTTTGTCTGTTATACCGCTGTGCGCACCTTACCAGGCCCGCCGCCCACTCGGGCGTGCCGACGGCATGAAGATGGGTATAGGCTGCAAACACATTTTTATAACACATGCCGTCCATATTATCAACAATCCCCTTGCCTCTTTTCACCTTAAACGCCATGTAAGCGCCGTCCTCTTCCATCTCCAGGACCTCTGAATAGTGGAATTCATGGCCTTTGAAGAGTTTCCTGCGATGAAAGTACGGATTGTCCCTTTCAACCTCGACTATCGTGTAGCCGTGGGCGAGCGGTCTTTTCCGCAGGCCGAAGGTGACGGGAAGGGCGCCCACCATGGGATACGTGCTGCCCCCCAAAACGAGGCGCCTGCCCAGATACATCAGCCCGCCGCACTCGGCATACACCGGGAAGCCCTCCTGAATGGCGTTATACAGCGAAGCCCTGAAACCGGCATTATCCGCCAGGGCTATTGCGTGCGTTTCCGGGAACCCCCCGCCGATATAAAGCGCATCGAGTTCGGGAAGCCTGTCCTCCCTCAGGGGGCTGACCTCCACTATGCTTGCACCAAGCCTCTCGATCTCCTCAAAATTCTCCTGATAGTAAAACTGAAAGGCCGAGTCCCTGATAACACCGATCCTTGGGCCGCAACCCGTTGGCCCCGGGCTGTTGTCGGCAGTCGCCGTACTCCGGCCGGCGTCTGCTTTTCTCATGGGCGCTGCTGATGCGGCAATCTTCAGGACCGCATCCGTGTCAACATAGCGTGAACCCGTCTCCGCAAGCAGGGCTATCGACTCCTCAATATTGCCATGCTCCTGAAACGGGATCAGCCCCATATGCCTCTCCGGAATAGGATTCTTTTTCAGCCTCGGTATGGCGCCCAGCACCGGAAGACCGCATCTTTCATTTACGGCCCTGCGTATAACCGACTCCTGCCTGGGGGTGGCAACACGGTTGAGGACAACACCTTTGATATCCACTCCGGGGTCCATTCTCTGGCACCCCAGAATCATGGCCGCAACAGTATTGGTTGCCTTTGTGCAATCCACGGTTACTATCACGGGTGCGCACAGAAGTTTGGCCAGCTCGGCCGTGCTGTATGTCCCCTGATGGTCAACGCCGTCGTAAAGGCCCCTGTTGCCCTCTACTATGGCCGTAAATCCACCCGGTGCGATAGAAAAAAGGGAGGTTGTGCGTGAAACAAAGGAATGAAGCGCCTGTTCAGGAGACATTATGAACAGGTCCAGGTTGTAGCACGGAGCACCGGACGCCCTCGCAAGCCAGCCGGCGTCTATGTAATCCGGGCCCTTTTTGAACGTAACCACTTCCATGTCTCTCTGCTTCAGGGAAGCGACAAGCGACAGCGAGAGAATAGTCTTGCCCCCACCTCCCCGGAGGCCGGAGACAACTATTCTCGGGATGGATATGTTCAACATATTAAAGCGGGGACAGAGATTGTGCAGATTAAAGCACTATATCAGCAACAGGGACCAGTTGCCCGTAACGGTTCTGCAGGCCCCTGATCCCTGTATTGACTCTGTTCAGGTTCCGGGGCTATATCAGACCTTTTTCCTTGAGGTACTCTTCGCTGGGAATCTCTACGGAACTGGCGCCGCCGCCGTAGGAATACATCAGCTTTCCGACGTCAATCATCGCCCTGAGGGCCTTTTTAACAGTATCTTTTTCCTCTCCCGTATCAGCGCTGATCTTCTTGATTATATCTTTTTCCTTCAGCTTCTTTTTGCCCTTCATCTGCTGCATATATTCAAATATCTTACCCTGGATTTCTTCCTGTTCCATATTCTCACCTCATTTTGTAATTTTGGTTAGCGGTAATAGGCTAACTTTTCAGATATATTTTGTCAAGTGCGGTATGAGATAAAGAGAGATACGGCGGGTGCTTCCCGCATACCCGGGGAAGCACCCGCCTCACATCCCGGTTTAGAACTTAAATGCCGCCGAGGTCCTCAAGGTATCCCTCATGAACGTGAAGTCGTCGATGTGCTGGAACGTGAACTCAATGCCGGTAAGCTTGAAGAACTCTTCCCATCCGACTCTTTCAACCCATTCTCCGACCCTTTCGTGCTTCCTGGCGTTTGCCGCGTATACGTTCAGGATGTTCTTGATGGCATCCACGACCTTGGGCCATCTCGGGGGGTCATTGTAGAAAAACGGGATGGCCAGTTTTGAGAATTTCGGGCTCGTTCTCAGGCTCCCGATCTTTCCGCCTACCACAATGGCCACGCCGTCCTCTTCAGGATTATGAATCTGGATGGGAGGACAGACCGTAAAACAGTTCCCGCAGTACATGCACTTTTCTTCATTGATGGTTATTGACTTGGTCTTGGGATTCGGTCTGATTGCAGAGGTCGGACACGATGCCACGGTTGTCGGAATTTCACACATCTTTGCAACGTTTTCGTCATCAACCACTGGGACTTTCCTGTGCACCGCCACAACAGCTATATCGGAGCAGTGGACGGCGCCGCACATGTTGACACAGCAGGCCACCGCGATTCTCACCTTGTTGGGAAGCGTCTTTTCCGTAAAGTACTCATACAGCTCATCCATTATCGCCTTGACTATTCCCGATGCGTCCGTACATGCGCTGTGACAGTGTACCCAGCCCTGCGTGTGGATGATATTGCTCACCCTCGGGCCGATTCCTCCGACGGAATACTTCTTTTCCTTCAGCTCCGCAACGAGCGGATCAACCTTGCTCTTGTCGGATACGAGAAACTCTATATTGTTCCTCGTGGTGAAGCGGAGGTATCCATCGCAGTATTTCTCCGCCAGGTCACATATCTCGCGGATACTGGACGTGCTCAGCAGCCTCGGCGATCCCACCCTGACAGTGTATATCTCGTCTCCGCTTTCCGCAACGTGGACCATTGTCCCGGGGCTTAAGACCTCATGATATTTCCATTTTCCGTAATTATTCTTTATTACGGGCGGCAAAAACTGCTCATAATGTGGTGGTCCAATATCTGTTTTTCTCTCCGGTAATGACATTGATAATTCCTCCTTTATCTTTAAATTCCTCTTGATTATTTCTTGAAATCACTCTCCGCCCAGAAGAAGAACGGGTCTTTTCTCGGTTCCTTGACCTGCTGGGGCTGAGGCGGAACACCAATGGCCTCAAGGAAGGGCCTCATGCCCTTGGCCTCGATCAGCTCGCCTATTCTCTCCCTGGGTTTGGCATTGTCATCCCACCACTCTATTATTTTCTCAGTGAGATCCTTCAGTTCATCATAAGGCGGTTTGCACTCGATAAACGGAACAATGACCCATGACAGCAGCGAACCCACCACTATAGGCGCCTTACTGCCGACAAGAATGGTTGCGCCTTTCTCCTTGCCGGGCTTTAATGCCTTGGTCATCTTTGATATGCAGTGCATGCACCTCGCGCACTGCGCGTCGTTGATCTTAATCTCTCCGTTGTCGTAGCTCATGCAGCTTGTGGGACACATATCAACGATTTCAGCCTGTATATCCATTCCTGCATCGGCATATTTCTTTACTTCCGCCTGATCGATCTGGATATTGTCCTTCCACGTTCCTATAATCGACAGGTCCGCGCGGGCTATCGCAGCAACACAGTCGCAGGCGCAACCCGACACCTTTATCTTGAACTTGTACGGGAACGCCGGCCTGTGAAGTTCATCCTGGAAATGCTGTGTCATTGTATTGCAGATGTCCATGGCGTCGATATTCGCCCATTCGCACCGTGCCATGCCCACGCAGCAGCTCGGCGTCCTCATTGCGGAGCCTGAGCCGCCGAGGTCCCATCCGCGTGAAGAGTATTCGGCAAAAAGAGGCTCGAGATTTTCAGTGGTTGTACCGAGAAGCACAAGGTCCCCTGTAGAACCGTGCAGATTTGTAAGACCGCTTCCGTACTTGTCCCATATATCGCACACCATCCTCAGCGCCTCGGCGGTGTAGAAGAAACCGCTCGGCTGATTGAGTCTCACCGTGTGGAAATGGGCGATCCCCGGGAACTCATCCGGCAGTGAAGAGTATCTTCCGATAACTCCTCCGCCGTAGCCGAGAACTCCCACGATACCGCCGTGTTTCCAGTATCCCAGCCTGGTGCTGTATGATTTTTCAAGCTGGCCCAGTTCATCATCAGCCATCTGGGGCATGGAACTGCTCTGCGCAGCCTTCTTGATTTCAGTAACGAAACTCGGCCACGGTCCTTTTTCAAGCTCGTCCAACAATGGTGTTTTGTACTTTCCGCTCATTATGCTCCTCCTTTTCTTTTTATCCCCTCAGCAGGTCTACAAGGGAATATTTTTACAAATTTATAAAAATAAAAGCCCGCTTCCTGAAAAAACTTCTGGTCTTCTCTTGAATTTCAAGGATTGCACGGAAAATCGGTTTTTCATAGTAGTACATCTGTCATTTTAACGTCAAATAAAAAAATTTAATGCACTGATTGTCTATGCTTATTTTCTTGCGGAAAACGCCGGGCTGCAGGCTGAAACCGTGTGTAAACGGGTTAGTTTTTCACTTTACATTCTTCCCTGTCCTGTTTTCTCCCGGTTCCCGCCCTTGCCCCTTCAATGAGGATGAAGATGAATACGACGGTAAATCCGAAGAGGAGTCCCAGCACATCGATGAGCTCATAATATACAAGCAGGAAAATGGCTGAGAATAACGCCGCCAGGCGGATCATGCTGAGGAAGACCAGCTTCCCGGCGGCCCTCTCGGCCCCGGCCAGTCTCTTAACGTTTTTTGTAAGCTGTTTCAGATTGAACAGGCCGAACACCCATCCCGTCAGTACGCCCAGGGGCATCTTCTGCGGGTCAGAGAAAAAAGCGGATACAACCATCGCCGGCAGTATTATGAATACGCTTTTTACAGCTACACCCTTCAGAAGATCCATTTCAGTATTAATCATCACCCCTTTCACCGGCCCTCCGGGCAATCCGGAACAGATACCTGAAACCCGCGACAATGCCCAGCAGGGTGAGTATCACGGTAAACCACGGGCGGGTGCCCAAATATTCATCAACAATCCAGTACCCGAGCGCAAAACCCACAAAGGTGCTCACAACCATATTGATCCCAACGGTGCTGGCCACACCGAGGAACCTGATAAATTCTCTTTTCTTCTCTTTCTTGTCTGAAGGCCTCTGCTCCTGCATAGAGCATTATATCAGAAATAGGGATTAATATACCGGGCTTCAGATTTCGGGCATCAATATCTGCTATAATTGTCATATTATGCTTGAAGCAATAATACTCGGCATTATCCAGGGCCTTACGGAGTTCATCCCGGTAAGCAGTTCGGCGCACCTGATCGTATTCCCCTGGTTCTTTGACTGGCAGGGAACCGTAAACACCCTCAGCTTCGATATCGCGCTTCATTCCGGAACCCTTCTGGCGCTTCTCGTATACTTCAGGCAAGACTGGCTGGACCTTTTGAAGACCATCCGCCGGAGAGACGGGATGATATGGAAGATATTTTTCGCCACCATACCCGCGGCAGCGGCAGGGGTATTGCTTCACGACTGGATCGGTGAGAACAGGAGTCCCGCGCTCATTGCCTTCACACTGTCACTTGTCTCCGTGCTCATGATTTTATCCGAGAGGAATTATGCGAAATCGGCACGCACGGGATTTGAAAAAATCAACATGAAAAACGCCCTGTTCATAGGCATCGCCCAGGCATTCGCTCTCATGCCCGGGGTGTCGAGATCGGGAATCACCATTGTCGCAGGCCTTGCCACCGGCCTTAAGAGGGCGGACGCAGCCCGGTTTTCCTTTCTCCTGGCCACGCCGGTGATTGCCGGCGCCAGCCTGCTTGAGGCAAAAAACCTGATGAACGCCGGCAATATCGAGCTTGGTATATTCATCACAGGCATCGCCGTTTCAGCAATAGTGGGGTATGCCGCGATAAAATATCTTATCCTCTTTCTCCAGAAGTACTCGTTACGGTCTTTTGCATATTATCGTTTTATACTTGCATTTGTTATCATACTATCCATATGGAACGGGGCCGGAGGATAAAAGACGAGATCAGAGGGATACTGTCCATTATCGCGGGACTCGTCGTCATCATCAGCCTGATAAGCCATAACACATGGGACCGCTCCATCTCGACTTACAGCCCCGAGCTGAAAAACCTCCTCGGCGGTTTCGGATCCAACCTGTCCGACATCCTGCTGCAGGCAGTGGGGCTTGCCTCCTATATATTCCCGGCGCTTTTTCTGATTTTCGGAACAAGGAAACTCTTCGGCAGGTCATCCGGCCGCGGATGGACGGTGCCCGCCGCGGCAATCACTGTCCTTGTCTTCTCAACATCCTCTTTTATCACACTGGCCTTCGATGACTATTCCGGCGGCGCGCTCGGCATCTTTGCCGCAAACCTGTCGCTGAAGGCATTCTCGACAACCGGCTCATACCTGCTCTTCATCACCATGATCCTCATTTCACTCATGTATCTTTTCCGGTTCTCCGTTGCGGACGCGGCGAGGGCCGCGGCAAACAAGGCAACGCTCGGGCTCAGGGCGCTTTCCGCTGTCAGGCCGAAAGCAAGGGGGGGGGGACGGCCGCATATAGAAGCGGAGGAAAACGGCATGCCGGAAAGCCTGTATGAATATGAACAGGAGCCCCTGCCCCTGACATATCCCGAAATCAAAACCATGCCCCGCGTGAAAACAGCCTCGAAGACCGTGGCGGAAAAAACATGCGGCGAGTACGAGCTTCCCGGCGCCGGGCTCCTGAAGGACCCGCCACCTTCGAGGTCACGGCCCTCGAAAGAGGAACTGCTTGAACGGTCCGAACTGCTTGAAAAAAAACTCAGGGACTACTCCATAGAAGGCAAGGTCACCTACGTCTCCCCCGGGCCCATTGTTACAATGTTTGAGTTTGAACCTGCGCCGGGCATCAAGATAAGCAGGGTCATGTCCCTCGCGGATGACCTTTCAATGGCCCTCAAGGCGAGCAGCATCCGCATCTCGCCGATACACGGCAGGTCCACCCTCGGCATAGAGGTGCCCAACAGGGACAGGGAGGACGTCTTCCTGAAAGATGTCATATCCAGTGAGGCCTTCAGCAAAAGCCATTCAAAACTGACCCTGGCGCTCGGCAAGGACATCTTCGGGATACCGGTCATGGCCGACCTGAGCAAGATGCCGCACCTGCTGATCGCAGGGGCCACCGGCTCGGGCAAAAGCGTGGGCATGAACACGATCGTATTGAGCCTCCTGTTCAGGGCAACGCCCGGGGAGGTGAAGATGCTCATGATAGACCCCAAGATGCTGGAGCTTTCCGCGTACGAAGAGATACCCCATTTGTTGATGCCGGTGATCACGCTGCCCAAAGAGGCCTCAAATGCGCTGAAGAGGCTGGTCATTGAAATGGAGCGGCGCTACAGGCTGCTGGCCGAGTCAGGGGCAAGGAACATAGAGGCATACAACAAAAAAGTCGAGGCGGCCTCCCGGACAAGACCCGATGGTGATGGCGCGGCCGGCGTGATGGAGCGCCTGCCTTATATAGTCATATTTATTGATGAGTTCGCTGATCTCATGTTTGCATCAGGCAGGGAGGTTGAAGACTCCATTGCAAGGCTCGCCCAGATGGCCCGGGCGGCCGGGATTCACCTGATACTCGCCACCCAGAGACCGTCTGTTGATGTCATCACTGGTATAATCAAGGCGAATTTCCCATCGAGGATATCGTTTCAGGTATCCTCGAAACTGGATTCGAGAATAATCCTCGACACCTACGGAGCCGACCAGCTGCTCGGCAAGGGGGACATGCTCCTTACAAGCCCCGGCAAAAAGATCAAGAGGATTCACGGCGCGTACGTCAGCGAGGAAGAGATCAGAAACGTTGTCAATTTCATAAGAAACCAGGCCGGACCTGATTATACATTATTAAAAGACCTCGCCGTTGAACTTCCGGAAGAGCCCGGGACGGAAAGCAGGGACAAACTGTACCGGGAGGCAAAGGAGTTTGTGCTGGCCGCGGGACAGGCATCCATATCGTCAATCCAGCGGAGGATGAAAATAGGCTATAACAGGGCCGCGAGGATCATGGACATGCTGGAAGAGGAGGGCATTGTCGGTCCGCCGGGCGAGGCCGGAAAACCAAGAGAGGTTATCAGGAGGAGACAGTGAACACAATTCAAGATTCACAATTCAAGATTCAAAATCTGCTGACATGCTTATTGATTATCGGGTGCCTGGCCGTATCCTCCGGCGCCTCGGCCGCCGGGCTTGACGACCTTGTCGGCAGGATACAGAAGGAGTTCTCCAGGATAAAAGACATCAGCGGAACCTTCTCGCAGTCGAGTTACATAAAGGATATAGAGCAGACCCAGAAATACTCGGGCAGGTTCTTCATAAAAAAGCCCTCCCGCATGATGTGGGAGTATTCCGGCCCGCGCGATGAGAAAGTGATAATAAATAACACCGACACCTGGATTTACAGGAAATCGCTGAACCAGGTGATGAAAATGAAATTCACTAAAAAGGCCTACAGCCAGGTCCCCATTGCATTGCTGGAGAGCCTTGAGAACATCAGGACGGATTTCGACATCAGCATGACAAGGGAAAACGCCCTGCAGCTCAGGCCGAAACGCAAGGTGGGCATGATAAAGACGCTCGTCCTGGAAACCGCTCCGGAGGGTTTCCCCGTAAAGATGTTCACCATATTCGACACCTACGGCAACATCATAATGATCGAGCTTGACAACATAAAGATAAACTCGGGTCTCGACGATTCCCTGTTTGTCTTCAAGGCGCCGCCAGGCGCGGAAGTCTTCGATATGGGGGAATAAATGTCTTCTGCAAAAAGAAGAATAAAGGCAAAAAAGAAACGCCGGCATATCAACGTTATATTCGTTCTCTTTCTTGCCGCGGCAGGGATATTCTTCTTTTACCAACAACCGGCGCGCAGGGACATCCAGGGGAAATACCCTGCTGTAGCCGCACCCGAAAAAACACCGGTACCTGCCCTTACCCCCGCCCCTCCGCCGGCCCTGCCCAGGGTGTCGATTGTAATGGACGACCTCGGCCCGAACAAAAAGGCCGCGGAAAGGGTCTTCCGGATAAAGGCTCCCCTGACACTCTCCGTTCTCCCGCAGGAAGTCTACACGGCATGGATTGCACGCGAAGGGCACAGGCTCGGGCATGAGATCATAGGCCATATCCCCATGGAAGCGCAAAAGCCGCACAGGCTCGGAAACGGGGGATTGTACACATGGATGAGCCGTGACGAAATCATAAAAACCCTGCGTGAAAACCTTCGATCCATACCATACATCAAAGGCGTAAGCACCCATATGGGGTCCGCCTTCACACAGGATGAGAGGGCCATGCAGGCCGTGTTGTCGGAGCTGAAAAAACGGCGCCTGATCTTCCTTGACAGCCGCACCACCCCGAAGTCCGTGGGATTCAAACTTGCAAAGGCGCAGGAACTCATGGCCCTGCAGCGGGATGTGTTCCTTGATGACAAGGACGACCCCCGCGAGATAGAGATTCAATGGAAGCGTCTTGTAACAATAGCCGGGAAAAAGGGCTATGCAATAGCGCAGGCCCATCCGCGAAAAAACACCCTCGAATTTCTTCAGAAGATTCTCGGAAACAGCAGGGAAGTTCAGGTGGTGCCGCTTTCCGCGCTGATCGGGCCCTGAATTGCGCTTGATTTGACAGCCACGTATTGATACAATAAAAATCCTTGAGCAGGGGCGTCCCCCGGCAGCAACTTTCAACCGGCACGCCGGCCGGGACGGGCGAGCAGCTAATTATTAACCGGTTGACAGGAGGTTTCACAGTGGATATCAATTACATTCTTAAAGTTCAGGATGCCAAGGCCGTTGACATACAGAAGGCCCTGAAGGCTGCCGGGATAACCGTTACAAGCATCACCGAGATTCACAAGGAACAGGGGGAGTAACCGGGAGGTAAGCACAGGGGAACATATGGAAGAAAGCGGCACCCTCACACCCCACTGGTATGCGGTTCACGTAAGATCAAGGCATGAATTCCAGGTTACAGGCAGGCTCAGGCAGAAAGGCATAGAAATCTTCCTCCCCACGGTCGAACGGCTGAGGAAATGGAAAGACAGAAAAAAGCTGATCGAGTTTCCCCTTTTCCCGGGCTATGTCTTTGTCCGGATTACCAGGGAGCCCGGCAAACTGCTGAGCGTACTTAAAGTAAAAGGCGTGGTCAGGATACTCTGCACGGTTCCCGGCGAGCCGGACCCCATCCCGGATGAACAGATCATTTCCCTCCAGCGGCTTGTGGAAAACAAGCAGGCCATTGATCCCTACCCGTATCTCAAGGAAGGCCAGCAGGTAAGGATAGCAAAAGGTCCCCTCAGCGGTGTCGAGGGCATACTTGTCAGGAAACTCGGCAAGCACTTTCTTGTGCTTTCAGTGGACGTGCTGCGCCAGGGGGTGGCCCTCAGGATAAGCGCATCGGACGTAGAGAAGATTTAGAATCCCGCAATGAACCGCTTTCCGGCTTTCAGACGCTGATTTCCATCAGGTCACCGGCGAGCACGACTTCTCCGCCAAACTCCTCTCTGCTTTCCCTCACCCTGTCGATATCAGGGGTATCCGCGGGGTAAATGTGCGACAGGAGGAGCCGTTTCACGCCTGCCTCCCGCGCCACAAGACCGCACTCCCTTGCGCTGAGGTGTCCCCTTGCCTTGTTTGCATCAGGGAATGAACAGTCTGCGATCAAGAGATCCGCACCGCGGGAGAGGTCCACTATCCCCTCATCATAATCCGCATCCCCGGTAAATACCATGGCCCTGCCCCCGTGTTCGAACCTGTAGGCGATGCTGTCTTCGGAATGAACGGTTTTCGTCGTCCGGACACTGAAAGGACCGAAATCCATCCTGCCCGATATCCCGGTCACCTGAATGGAAAATTCCCGCGGCCTGCCCAACACCGTGGCAACGGCCCTGTCGTAATATTCGATAAACAAGGCCGGCCCCACAATGAAAAGTGTCTTGGTGCGCTTGAATCCGGGTGTGGCGCGCAGGGCATGGATTAAAGGCATGAGGTCGGCAAAGTGGTCCGGATGCGTGTGCGTGATAAACACCGCATCAATATCCCTGTAGCTTCTGCCGGCTCTCTCAAGCTGCAGGAGTGTTCCGCTGCCGCAGTCGACCAGTATCCCGGTATCGCCGGCCTCAAGATAATAACCGGGGGCATTTCTGTTCAGCGACGGCACGCACGTTCCGCTTCCGAGGACAATAAGTTTCATGGAATTACATATCAAATCTAACATCACCGGCCGCCTTCCGTCAACGAGGATACCCGGGAAAAACCGTAAAAATTTTTCCGTTAATCGATACATATGGATTGACATAATATGTAAAATTGATTAACATAGTTGTAATGACCATTGACGGCTTCCGGCCGTTGCCACGGGCAATGATAAACTCAATTCAATAAATGCGTGTCCACAAAAACTCTTAAACCGGCAAATCCGGGAAGGAAAGGGAGGATTTATGGATCAATTATGTACCGGCAGGGCGTCAGGCGAACTCTTCGCAACAGGCGGAACAGGAAGGAATTTTATAACCGTGGTTTCAGGGCTTCCGCGCTCCGGGACTTCCATGATGATGAAGATGCTGGATTGCGGCGGAATGCCCGTGCTGACGGACAACCTGAGGAAACCCGATACGGATAACCCCAAAGGCTACTATGAGCTTGAGCGTGTAAAGGAACTTCAGCAGGACAACTCCTGGCTGGATGAGGCACGCGGCAAGGCGGTCAAGATCGTCTCTCCGATACTGCGGCACCTGAAACTGGACAACGGCCTGAAATATAAAATCATATTCATGCTGAGAGACGTTGATGAAATCCTTGCCTCCCAGAGAAAGATGGCCGAAAGGATCGCCGGGGTGGCGGACGGCATTAAGGACAACATACTGAAGCAGAACTACACCCGCCACCTTGAAGAAATACAGACATGGCTTGAGAAAGAAGAGGATGTCGAAGTGATGTACGTCAATTACCGTGATGTTCTCAGCAATCCCCTTTCAGCGGCAGCAGACATCTGCAGGTTCCTGGACATCAATCTGAACACATCTCAGATGGCGCATGCAACAGATACCTCCCTGTACAGGCAGCGCGTGGACAAACCGGAAGACCCCGGATTCACCGGCCGGGAAGATGCACCGGAAAATGAAGTAATCATGGAGCGCCTTAAACATCTCGGTTACCTTTAATTTTCCGCCGTCATACTGCACGGGCAGGACGGCGACGGCCTGAGCCGGATTTTGCATGAACGGCTATCCCCTATCTACGGTTTTATGCAAGTGCAGGGATCAACACTGCTTCAGTAACGTTCCCAGAATGCCGATATGCTGTGCAGAAAACTTTCAGGCCTGCCGGGGATGAAACTTCTCCGGCAGAGGCCTGTCGCGCCGGCGATATTTTAACGCACCAGGTATCAAGGTGCAATTCGGAAAGGAGATTGCAAATGGATTCCAAAAACCCCGTAATCGATGTTCAGTGGCAGACCCTGGATGTGTCAAAGCAGGAGAGAAGAGAAAAAAAGGGGCACTCGTCTGTAATCGTATGGCTGACGGGCATCCCTGCTTCGGGAAAGACAACCATAGCAAGGAAACTCGAAAAGAGGCTGCATGACGCCGGCTGCCACACCTACGTCCTGGACGGAGACAATATCCGTCACGGCCTGAACAGGGACCTGGGGTTTTCCAAGGAGGAAAGAAGGGAAAACATACGGAGAATCGCCGAGGTGGCAAAGCTCTTCTGTGACGCGGGCATAATCACCATATGTTCCTTTGTATCGCCTTACAGGGAGGACAGGAAGGCGGCAAGGCATCTCGTGGAGGCGGAGGAATTCATAGAAGTCTTCGTGAAGTGCCCTGTTGAGGTCTGCATACAGCGGGATCCTAAGTCGATGTATAGAAAGGCCGTTACCGGGAAGATGAAGTCATTCACCGGGGTGGACGACCCCTATGAGAGACCCGATTCCCCGGAAATCGTTATCGAGACACACAGGATGAGTGCAGCGGAATGCGTAGAGAAAATAATCGGATACCTGAAAGACAGGGCGATATTTAAAGACGGCAAAACAGTTGATGCGCTTAACCTTGCGGTGGCGTAAAACCCCGGCGGCAGGGGCAAGGCGGTCCGCCGCTGTCAGACGGACCGCCTTGCCCGTTTATGCAATATCAGGCCGAATCCCCTGAACCGCGATTCTCCAGATACCTGACCTCTTCCCTGCCCTTCTGCTCATCCACGAAATACAGCAGTATCCCCCCTGCTATGAAAAAAAGCGCGATCGAGAATATCCCTGCACGTGACGCGATATTGCTGCTGTACCCCATTGACCTGACGAGCAGGCCGATCCCTCCCATGACGGCAGGGCCCATGACAACGGCGAATTTGCCGAGCATGTTATAAAACCCGAAGTACTCCGCCGATTTGTCGGCGGGAATTATCCTGGCGTAAAACGAGCGGCTCAGGGCCTGTACGCCGCCCTGGACAAGGCCGATTATAACCGCCAGCATGTAAAACTCTCTCTTGTCCTGCATGAATGCGCCCCGTACGGATATAAACAGGTAAACAATGATGGCTATGAATATCGCCCGTTTCGTCCCGATCCTTTCGCCGATATAACCGAAGCCTATGGCGGCCGGGAACCCGACGAACTGGGTGATCAGCAACGCACGGATAAGATCTTCGGGCTCAAACCCGATGGAAATGCCGTAATCAACCGCCATGCGGACGATTGTATCCACACCGTCGATATACAGCCAGTAAGCCGCAAGGAACAGGAAAACCGTCTTCAGGTGGCGGACTTCACGGAAGGTGTCCCTCAGTTGGATAAGCCCTGCCCTGACGGCCTTCAGAGCGGAAATCTTCACGCGGCCTTCGGGTTCCCTGACGAAAACAAAAACCGGCACTGAGAAAACCGCCCACCAGGCGCCCACCGTGAGAAAAGAAAACCGCACGGCCTCTGCGGCGTCTGCAAATCCGAAGACACCGGGACTGAGGGTCATCCAGACATTCAGTGCAAAGAGAAGGCCGCCGCCGAGGTAGCCGAGGGACAGGCCCAGTGAAGAGACGGAATCCAGTCTTTTCTCCGGGGCCACGATGGTGATAAGGGAGTCATAGAAGATATTTCCGCCCGAGAACCCTATCGTTGCAAGGATATAGAGCACGATTGCAGGCAGCCACTGCCCTCTGGAGACCATGTACAACGAGAGGGTCATTACGATCCCCGTGCAGGCAAAGAACATGAGGAACTTCTTTTTTGCGGTGCCCTTGTCGGCAATCGCCCCGAGAAAGGGGGCCAGTACAGCCACGGTAACGCCGGCTATGGAATTGGCCAGCCCCAGCCTGGCTGTGCTGACGGTTGTATCAACCCCGGAACTCCAGAACTGGTTGAAGAAGACCGGGAAAAAACCGGCCATAACCGTTGTGGCAAATGCCGAGTTCGCCCAGTCATACAGGGCCCATCCAAAGACTGCTTTCCTGTCGCGGGATTGCAATGTCGGTTAACCGGGAAATATCCGCCGGCGGTCATGTCCACCTGCCGCGTTTATACAACGTTAACGCCAAAGTTTCAACAGCCTCATTATACACCAGTCCCTTAATATTTTTCATACACATCCCCTCCGTCATTGGCGCCGTTGCTTGCGGCGTGTGCCGCTCCGCCCCCGGCCTTTCCATGGGCAATGCGTGCGTGTGACGATGACTCGGGTGCCGGCACCTGAAGTGGCCCGGGTCCCCTGCCGGCCCTGCCGCCACTGCCCCGGACCTTAAAGAACGCTATTGCGTTCCGGAGCTGCTCTGCCTGGGCGGCCAGCTCTTCTGCGGTTGAGGACATCTCCTCGGAGGCCCCTGCATTCATCTGGATCACATGGTCCAGCTGCTGGATGGCGGTGTTAATCTGCTCCGCCCCCGTGTTCTGCTCGTTGCTTGAGGCGGTTATCTCCTGGACCAGCTCCGCTGTCTTCCGGATGTCCGGCACAAGTTTCTCAAGCACGCCGCCGGCCTTTTCGGCCACCTCCACGCTGGAGGCCGACAGATCGCTTATTTCAGCAGCAGCCGCCTGGCTGCGTTCAGCAAGCTTGCGGACCTCGGCGGCCACCACTGCAAAGCCCTTGCCGTGCTCTCCAGCCCTTGCCGCCTCGATGGCCGCGTTCAGCGCCAGCAGGTTCGTCTGTCTTGCTATCTCTTCAATAATCGATATCTTGCCGGCGATCTCCTTCATGGCCGCCACCGCCTCTGAAACCGCCCTGCCGCCCTCATCCGCGTCTGCGGATGCCTGGCCTGCTATCTTGTCGGTCTGGATGGCATTCTCCGCGTTCTGCCTGATGTTGGCGGCCATCTGCTCCATTGACGAGGATGCCTCCTCCACAGAGGCAGCCTGCTCCGTCGCGCCCTGGGACAACTGCTGGGCTCCCGCGCTCATCTCCCGGCTTCCTGTCAACACATTGTCGGCCGAAGCCACCACCTCACCTACAATCGTCCTTAATTTTTTCACCATGTTTTTCATGGCGGCGAGCAGGCGGCCGGTTTCATCCCTGCTCTTTACCTCGATATCCATGGTGAGGTCGCCGTCGGCAACCCTGTTGGTTATATCCACCGCGTTGATAAGCGGACGGACAATCAGCCGGTTGGCCAAAAACATTGAAACGCCCACGACGGCGAAAGTTAACAGGAGTGCTGTAATCTGGACGGTCATGAGCATATCCGACTTTTTCTCCGAAGCCTCCTTCAGCAGCACCACGGCCTTATTGGACTCCCTGAGAAGGGGAAGGTTCCCTTCCATAATCCCGCTGACGGCCTTCCGAAATTCAGGTGAATCAACAGCGGCATCCGGTGCGGTGACGGTTTCCATATATTTCCTGAAAGCACCCCACAACTCCTCCACCTTCTGCATCTGGAGCCTTGCATCACCGGTGCTTTCCGGCAGGGCCGTGTCCTTGCCGTCCGTGCCCGGCGTTATTCCACCGTCTTTCAGCGCCTGAAGGCTTTCGTCATAGAGGGAGACCGTCTCCAGCAGGCCATTCCTTATCCCGGCGGTGTCAGAGTTGTTTTTCAGGGCGGAGACAAGGGCAAGGGCCTCCTTGGACATCTTCTGGGTCAGCATCCGCTGCCTGCCTGCAATATCTATCACCCTGGCGTCAGCCGACTGAGAGAAACCCACATATGTAGTGGCCCCCACCACCAGCAGCATAAAGACCGCAAAGAGACCCACCATGGCAAATATTTTGAACCTGAGGGAAGTTGTGTCCATTTTTCAGCTCCTTTTCTTCTTCAGGATTTGTATCGTTAAAGATAACACCTTACAGCAGCATGAAAACACCGCCCGCGAGGCAGGGAGGTGTGCGGCAGGTTTTACGCCGGACTCCGCTGCCGGCTTATGCAACATAAGGTTAACCCTCCGGCACCATCCGCCTGTTTCCCA
>Ga0256839_1000812_pt1 | contig 40022 bp, 36 predicted proteins | sample 354166metaG_FD_185968 | JGI IMG/M metagenome (GOLD analysis project Ga0256839, IMG submission 185968) | Hydrothermal vent microbial communities from Mid Atlantic Ridge, Atlantic Ocean - 354-166 | ecosystem: Environmental > Aquatic > Marine > Hydrothermal vents | place: Atlantic Ocean: Mid...
AGGCTTAAAGTCAAAATTTCTAGGCTCTAATACCTTACGAAGTTCTACATTCTCTTCTTCATCTGCGCCCTCAGGCACAGAATCATCAGGAAAATTAGGCATAGCCAGTGCTACTTCATAGAGTGCCTCTTCTGCTTCTCTGGCTTTTTCCTGTAGAGGTACCATCGCTTCTTTGTTTGCATCTACTTTTGCTTTAAGTTCAGATATATCTTTACCTTCTCTTTTATACTGTCCAAAAAGTTTTGACATACTGTTCTGCCCTGCTTTTGAAGCTTCCAACTTTACATTGGCTTCTTTTAAAGATGCAAAAAGCGTTTGAAGATTTTTAAGTACAGTAGCATCTACACCTTTTTTTTGTAATTTTATTGATGCTTCATCGAAGTTGTTTTGGAGATATTTTAGATCTATCATAAGGTTTGCCTAAATGTGAAATATTTTATGAAATTATAGTAGAAAGTTTTGAAAAGGAGAAGAGAGCTATGTGTTGAAAATAATTTTCAAACACATAACCTATACTTTAAAATACCGGTTCAGGATTTACTTGACATTTTTCAAGTGTCACAGTTCCACCATCTCCAGATGCATTTACATCATAAGCTATGAAAGCAAGTCCGCCATTGATACAAGATGCAGGATCATTTTTGATCACGTTACTTATACCTGTAATTCCAGCATCAAGTTTTACAGAACAGGAGAATGTAGAATTAATCACTCCATATTCATCTACGCCTCCTGTATCTATAACTCCTGGTAAAACGATACGTACATTCACACCATTTTTAGGGATAGGGAAGGTATCACCTTTTAGATATAAGAAATGTTTTAATGTAGTTTCATGAACCTCTCCAGTTCTCTTGACTTCTCCTGTATTTGGATTTAAACCTGTCATATTCACAAGAACCATTACTCTTTTTCCTATCATATAGGGATCATATTTTAAAGTAACTACTGCTTGTCCATCTTCATTGAGTTGGTAGGTACCATCTGTTGAATCTACCACAACAACGGACTCTTCAAATGCACTTGTACAAAACTTGTCTCTAAAGTTATAGCCAACAGCCATACCCAAATCTGCATGTACATCACCAGAATAATTATTGTTTAATTTTAAAGTATCTCCTGCAAGTGAACCTTTTTCAAGATTCCATTTACCATTTGCCTCATATGTTTCAACATCTCCGAACACTGCGATGAAAGCACGATTTTCTCTTATATTCGTAGTATTAAATGGTGTCAAGCCTCCTGTTGTCAATACAAGTTCAGCTTTATCTCCATTTGGACTTAGTGTTGCACTTACACCTCCTGAAAATCGACCGTACAGAATTTCTCTATTTGTTGCATCTTTTGCAAAACTTGCCATTGCACTGACGTTTATGATACCTGTAGAACTTATAGGATTAGCACTTGCATCCGTTGCCTGAACAAGGAATTTATGCTCAAATTGTTTAGTATCAGCATTATATACTACACCATTGCTATTGATAGAAAATGCTGTTGGTTCACCAGAAAGTATAGCTACTGTAAATAACTGTCCTCTTGTTTTTAAAACACCATTTAAATTAAAATACTCAATAATGACTTCCACAGGAGCTAACCCAGCATTTATTTTATCTGCCGTCATAAGTACAGACACATCATTCCTTCCTCCAGCAAAGACTATACTCCCTACAGGAGCCCCTCCCCCTTCTGGAGTAAGTTTTAACACTGTTGTATCTTGTGATTTCACAGTAATACTTTTTATTCTACTAGCTGGTATAGATTCCTTAGTATCTTTATCTATTAAGCTGACAACAGCATTATTTCTTGCATCTAAAGCTAAGTTATACACACCTCCATTTGGTGCAAATGTAATAAAATAATTTATATCATCTATAAGAGTTACTGCTGGTACTGTGGCTCCTGTAGTTAAATTAATACTAGCTGTATCACAAATGCTATTATTATCCTCAAGACAAAATTCTACTGAAAAGTTATTGTCTACCATTGGATTTGGCGCTTTATAAGTAAAAACAGCATCTCCAGCATCATCACTAATGACATTAGAAGCCAAAAATGTCCCTGAAGGTACAGTACCAAGAACATTAACTTTTTGATTTTTTATACCTATACTTCCTTGCGTTATACGAATTCTAATAGGTTCTTCTACATCAGTTTCATTAATATCTAATTGCTTATCTAAAACTTCTAATTTCAAAAGAGAGATATTTTCAAAGTTAATCGAAGCAGGATCTATACTCACAGTATCCGTTGTAAACGTTTCTGTTATTGTTTGCCCATTCTCTACTAATGTACTTGATCCTGACAATTGATAAGAAGATGGAGTACAAGATTTGTCACTCATTGTCCCTGTAAATACGACAGTTTTCGTAGGTGACGCACTATCTAAAGTAACAGTATCAGGATTGGCACTCCCTGTACCGGGTATGATAGCACATCCTCCTAATGATATTTCCATAGTATCAAGAGTTGCCACAACAGCACTCGTATATGTACTTGAAACACTCACATTAGCTGAGATATTTCCACTTGTTTTATCGATAGTTATACTTTGAAGTGTTGTAGTTATTTTACCGAAAATAGTTCCTGGGGTACCATCTTCTATGCTGTTACTCCCACAAGATGCTAAAAATAATGCTATTGTCATGAAAAAAATATATATACCGTTTTTATTCATTATCTATCCTTTAAAAATGGTAATTGATGCCCAAAAGCACATCAGAGGTATGGTCTAAAGCATCTGCATTTGATAATGAGTACCTATATGCTATATCAAAGTCAACTTTTTCCATTATATTTAAAACAACTCCTACCTGTCCACCATATAAAAATCCACTTTCATCTATAATACCTTGTTCAAAATTCATATACCCAGTATTAACACCAATATATGGTTGCAACATGTTACTCTCCATATCATCATATTTAAGGAAAAAATAATCTACAGAAAGTAGGAGTTTTTCAACATTATGTTCGCCACTGTCATAATAATTAAACCCTATCATAGTTCTCCATTGCCCATTTTGTGCACCAAAACGAAGTCCATAAGAGACATCATCGCTTGTATTACTAGGTTGTTCGCCTTGTACTTCTGTGCTAGCAACTTCAATCCCTAAAAATGTTTGACTATTGACTACTTCACTAGCATACGCTGTATTTCCCAGTGATACACATAAAAGTGCTATACCAAATTTTTTAATCATACTAAAACTCCTTCTCTTCGTTTAAAATTCATTAAGTATAGCACAGTTTGATATTTTTTAATCTTAATATTCTTTTGAATTAAGCATATTTTTATAAATTAAATACTGGTCTTTAGTATTGTAAAATAAATTGTTGAAGAAAATATGTAGATTGTTTAAAGTGGTAGTAAGAGGGGGACTCGAACCCCCGACCTCCGGCTTATGAGACCAGCGCTCTAACCGGCTGAGCTACCTTACCACTAATTTTGAAGAGACGGAATTCTATCTAAAGATAGCTTTATTGTCAATAGTATTTAAAAAAAACCCTAAAAAAAATTTATTTACCAGGATAAAGCTTCTAGTTTAGTCTTATTGACTCATAGATTTTAAATAATTTTCAGAAAGTTATTGACATTTTAAAAAAAAATGACTACAATTCTTTCATAAAAATAAACTAAAAACTTAAAGGAGTTCCATATGGCATTTATACCATTAGCAGACCGAGTTCTTATAGAAAGAGAAGAACAAATCAATACAACCGCATCTGGTATCATCATTCCAGATAGTGCAAAAGAAAAACCTTTACAGGGAAAAGTAATCGCAGTAGGACCTGAAGCCAAAGAAGATGGCATATCTGAAGGGGATACCGTAGTATTTGCAAATTATTCAGGTATGGAAATTACAGTTGAGGGTAGTGAATACCTTATTTTACCAAGCAAAGATGTGCTTGGTCTTCTAAAATAAGCGCATAAAGGATTATAACATGGCAAAAGAAATATTTTTTTCAGATAAAGCAAGAAATGGACTCTATGAAGGTGTATCTAAACTTACAGATGCAGTTAAAGTAACGATGGGTCCAAGAGGACGTAATGTACTTATCCAAAAAAGTTATGGTGCTCCTCATATCACTAAAGATGGTGTCTCTGTAGCAAGAGAAATTGAACTGAGTGACAGCCTTGAAAATATGGGTGCACAACTGGTAAAAGAAGTAGCAAACAATACTGCTGATGAAGCAGGTGACGGAACAACTACAGCAACTGTACTGGCACATTCTATTTTTAAAGAAGGGCTTAGGAACATTACTGCTGGTGCAAACCCCATAGAAGTGAAACGTGGGATGGATAAAGCATCCACTGCCATTATAGAAGAACTTCAAAAGATCTCAAAAGAAGTAAAAGATAAAAAAGAGATTGCACAAGTAGCAACTATCTCTGCAAACTCCGATGAAACCATTGGTGCCCTCATCGCTGAAGCAATGGACAGAGTGGGTAAAGATGGTGTAATCACAGTAGAAGAAGCCAAAGGTATCAATGATGACCTTGAAGTCGTAGAAGGAATGCAATTTGACAGAGGTTATCTCTCTCCTTACTTTGTGACCAATTCTGAGAAAATGACGTGTGAAATGGAAAACCCTATCATTCTTGTTACAGATACAAAAATCACTTCACTAAAAGATCTTGTTCCTGTATTAGAACAAGTCCAACAAAGTGGAAGACCTCTACTTATCATCGCTGACGATTTAGAGGGAGAAGCACTTGCAACGCTGGTACTTAACCGTCTTAAGGGTGTACTCAACATCGTAGCGGTCAAAGCACCTGGCTTTGGAGACAGGAAAAAAGAAATGTTAAAAGATATTTCTATTTTGACTGGCGCAACACTTGTAACAGAAGAACTTGGTCTTACCCTTGAAAAAGTGACACTTCCTGACCTTGGTCAAGCATCAAGAATTGTCATTGATAAAGACAATACTGTAATTGTTGATGGGAAAGGGGACAAAGATGCTGTTGTTGCACGTGTGAATGAAATAAAAACACAAGTTTCCACTACAACCAGTGAATATGATAAAGAAAAACTACAAGAGAGACTCGCTAAACTCGCAGGTGGTGTAGCAGTTATCAAAGTAGGTGCAGCAACTGAGACTGAAATGAAAGAGAAGAAAGACAGGGTTGATGATGCACTCAGTGCCACAAAAGCCGCTGTTGATGAAGGTATTGTTATTGGTGGTGGTGCAGCACTCATAAAAGCGAGTCAAGCTGTAACTATGAATCTTTCTGGAGATGAAAAAGTAGGATCTGATATCATTTTAAGAGCTGTATTTGCCCCAATGAAACAAATTTCACAAAATGCTGGATTTGATGCAGGTGTAGTAGTAGATAAAGTAGCCCATGCATCAAAAGCGAATTTAGGTTTTAATGCTGCAACAGGTGAGTATGTCGATATGCTTGAAGCAGGTATCATTGATCCATTTAAGGTAGTGCGTGTTGCACTTCAAAATGCAACTTCTGTAGCCTCATTACTTCTTACAACAGAGGCAACTGTTTCAGATATACCAGAAAGTCAACCTGCACAGCCTGCAATGCCAGATATGGGGGGCATGCCAGGAATGATGTAATACATAATGATACCTAGAATGATATAAAAAGTTCTAGGTATCAACCTAACAGTTCTTGAAACTCCTCTACAGGTAATGGTCTTGCATACAAGTATCCTTGTGCATAATCACAACCAAAAGAATGTAAAAATGAAAGTTCTTTTGATGTCTCAACTCCTTCAGCTACTACTTCTATCTCCAAAGCATGTGCCAAAACTATAATCGCTTTAACAATTTTTTGATGGTTAATACTTGATGCCAAATCAAAAATAAGCGCTCTATCTAATTTGATTGTACTAATTGGTAAAGTTTGTAAGTCTTTTAATGAGGTATGTCCTGATGCAAAATGATCTAAAGAAATAGAAAGCCCCAACTCAGAAAAAAGTTTAAAATCCATAGCAGTTTTTTCCACATTAGCAAGCGCAGCATCTTCTGTGATGTCAAGATTGAAATCTTTTGGATTCACATTATTCTCTTGAAATAAGACCTCTAGCCTTTTAATTAGGTCATCAACCTGCATCTCTTCCAAAGAGAGATTTAGAGTAATTTGGAATCTAGGTAAAGTAAAAGTATTCCATTTTTTACGTTGTAATATTGCTTCTTTAAATACATACTCCCCAATATCTACCATAAGCCCTGCTTGCTTGGCCACATCTAAAAACTTGTCCGCGGTGAGTAATCCAAGTTCCGGATGCTCCCAACGGATGAGAGTTTCGACGCCAACCATATTTTCATTTTTTATAGAAAAAATAGGCTGATAATAGAGTAAAAATTGATTATTTTTCAAACCACTACGAATTTCTTCTATCATTTTTATGGTATCTTTATTGTAGGTTTGATACTCTGTCGTAAAAAAACGTATGTTGGATCTACTTTCTTTCGCTGCCTGAGCTTGAGATAGATAGACATGATTAATCAATTTCAAAGCATTCTCACCATCTTGAGGATATTTTACAATACCCACGGAGGAACTTATACTCACAATATTCTCTTTAGTAGAAAAACTTGAAATATCCAGGATCATCTCTTTAGCTATTTCACGAATATCTCCATCATCTAATATATTTTCAATAACAATAAGAAACTTATCGCAATCCATACGATAAATGGATATTCCACTATCTTTTTTCGTTTCAAAATAATTTGCCATCTTTCGTATAATCTGATTTGAAAAACCTAAACCTAAGGTAGCTTGTAAATCTTTAAAATGATCTATCCCAAATAAAAAGAGAGCAAAAGACTTGGAACTATTATGACTCTGCATCACTTTTGTATTAATATCTGTTAAAGCAGAAAATTGACTTGGTAACCCCGTAAAAAAATCTATTCTTCCATCTTTTTGTGTGCCTATTACATTGCTTGAAATTGTCTGCATATCAATGATACAAGTGATAGTCTCTTCCTTGTTCCAAACACTTTTATTTACATATATATTTACCTGTTTCATCTTGTTATCAATGTCCAATAATACATTTTTTAAATGAAAACTATCACCATGTTTGTCAAATTCAAGTTCTAAAGCTTCAAAAAATTCTATAGAATTATCTGTGTCAACTTTTAATTTAATTTTACTGCTATCATCTATGTTTTTTAACTTCTTATCCAAAGAAAATAAAGTTCTGGCAAGTCTATTTGCAAAAATAACAGAATAATCAGATGATAAAACTATCATTGCTTCACTGTAGTACTCCTTTTCTTTGTTAAATAATTTCAATTCTTCCAAAACATTTTCACTTTTCTGGTAATACCAATAGGTTAATCCTATCATACCTATGACCAATACACTTATGATTACAACTAAAATAATATTGTCTCCATTCATTTCCCTCCCCCTATCGTAATAATTTTTGAAATTCAAAAGCAGGCACTGGTTTTGAAAAATAATATCCTTGCATCATATCACAATCATAACTAGCAAGTAATTCATACATTCTTTTATTTTCAATTCCTTCTGCTACTACTAGCATACCCAAAGAATGACCCATTTCAATCATAGCTTTAACTATTCTCTGATCTTCTTTATTTGTTAAAATATAATCAATCATCGTTTTATCTATTTTTAGTACATCTGCAGGAAACTTTTTCATATATACAAAAGAGGTATAACCCGTACCAAAATCATCAAGCGAAATACCTATACCTAATTTTTTGATTTCCCTAAATTGTTTTTGTGTAGAATCTTCACTTATCATTGCTGCACCTTCAGTAATCTCAAATTTAATCAATGAGGGATCCACTTGATGATACTGTAATTGTCTTTCGACATTTTCTACAAAGTCTTTACTTTCAATCTCAAACAGTGTAATATTTATTGATACATCTATTTGTTTAAATTTAAATAACTCCCAACGTTTTTGCTGCTTTAAAACCTCTTCAAGTACATATTTTCCTATTTCAGCAATAAAACCTGTTTTTTCCATAATAGGAATAAATATATAAGGGGCAATGAGACCATACTCTGGATGATTCCAACGTATAAGTGCTTCTGCTGATACTACCTCTTCATTTTTTGCATCAACAATAGGTTGATAATAAATTTCAAACTGATTTTTTTCAAGTGCCTGATGCATTTCATTATGCAAAATTAAAGAGTCATAATCATTTGAAGCGATTTCTGGAATAAATTCTTGAATTCTTCCATTGCCTTGCTTCTGTGCTTGCGCTAATGCCTTATAAGCTCTATCTAACAAATTTCTTACAGATTCACTTCTCTTACCTTTATATATACTAATGCCTACCGAAGCTGTTAAATATAATTTAACATCTTGCATCTTATAAAAAGAAGCTAATTTTTCTTGTATATCTTTTATCAAAATATATACCTCTTGTTCATCATCTAAATCAGAAATAGTCAGTAAAAAATTATTATAATATGTATGATAAACAGTTATATTCAAGTTTGAAGGTAGACTTCTTAAATAATTCGAAAATTTAACAAGCAAATGATTCATCTGTTCATGTCCAATAATTGAACGTAACATTGAAAAATCATCTATGTCAATTAAAACAATCGCCAACTTTTTATTATTTAGATGCAATTTAGCATACAACGCATTTAAATTATGTTGTAATTGTGCCTGATTTGGCAAACCACTCAACTGATGTATGGAGCCGATAATTTTGTGTTGTTCTTTTTGCCTAAGATCGTGTATAAAAATAATCTTACACCATAAGTCATGCTTACTTCCAAGCGGACTACTGTCAATATAAAGGTTGATAGGTATGGTATTATCTTTCTGACCATCTAGTGAAAACTCTACCTGCAAATAAGAAATCATTTTATCTTCTGTTTTTTTATTCTCAATTGCTATCACTTCATCCAATGTCAACCATTTATCTTTCAATTTAATCTTTGGTTGTACAGGAAGTGGTTTAAATAAAAAATTCTGTTTTAAACCCATTAATTTTTTGACAACCCTATTTGCATACAGAACTTCATTTTTATCTGAAAAAATAAGTACCCCATCTTCAGAAATATCAAATGCTTTTTGGAAAACTTTTACTTTATTGTCGACAACTTCAAGAAGCTCTCGTTTACTCCGAGCAAGTGAATAAAAATGTATTACAAGTAACAGTAGCAGTAGTAATATCATTACTACTATATTACCCATAGACGACTGAATCAAAAAATTCTGCACTGTGTTTAAACCCGACTGCATAAAGTGCCTTATTGTGTAAGTTCCTTAAATTATATCATAGTTGACTTGAAGCCTAAAGTTTATGAATTTTTATATTTCTTTTTTGTTTAAACATAAGGCTTCTATTTGTATTTTCCCATCATTGAGTATAAACGTGCTATCCATTTCAATCTCTTCTAATGTACTTATTTTACCTGCCAATGATATTTCTGCCCAACCTTTTCGATATTTTGATCTTGGATTACTCATTCTGAATTTTTGCTCTATAAAAATTAGATATTGTTCTTTTTGTTGTAGCGATGTAGTTATACTTTGTAGATGTCTTTCTCGTTCACTGGGTAAAATAGAAGTGAAATGCTCTACATTATATGAGATGTATCGCTTAAATTCTTTTGTCAGACGTTGAAACTCATTCTCCAACTCAATTAATAATCGTGAAGGGGAGTATCTTAATAATACTTCCTCACTGTGTTTTAATTCACGGGAATAGCGTTTCATTTTCTCTGTAAGTAAATATGAAAATTGTTCAAGCCTTTGCGTTAACGCATATAACATTTCTTTACTATCAGGTAATATCATTTCCATCGCTGCACTGGGTGTAGGTGCTCTTAAGTCTGCTACAAAATCACTTATCATAGTATCCACTTCATGCCCTATCGCACTAACCACAGGCGTATTCATAGAAAAGATAACATCCGCCACATTTTCTTCATTAAAAGACCATAGATCTTCTACTGAACCACCTCCACGAGCCAATACAACAACATCTACACCTAAACTATCTGCATAGGACAAAGAGCTTGATATTTGTCTTGATGCTATTTCCCCTTGTACCAAGGTATCCACCACAATCACTTCTACTAGTGCCCAACGTTCTTTTATGATTTTGAGCATATCATGAAGTGCTGCACTCTCTTTTGCTGTGACTAACGCTATTTTTTGGATAAATTTTGGAAGAGGTTTTTTTCTGTCGGCTTCAAAATAACCTTTAGATTTTAATTTCTTTTTAAGCTGTTCATATGCCAAAGCCAAAGCACCTTGTCCATAAGGTTCTACATGTACAGCGTAAAATTGATATTCTCCTCTTGGAGTATATACGCCTACTGATCCTTCTATGATTACATGTATTCCTTTTTCTATTTTAAACTTTAATTTCAAAACATTTGAACGCCACATCACACACTTAATACTACTTTCTTTATCTTTGACTGAAAAATATACATGTCCTGAAGTATGATACGTGACGGATGAAACTTCCCCTTCAACAAGTATATGCATAAATGTAGCTTCTAAAAGAGATTTTATTTTAGTATTAAGTGAAGAAACACTTATCATTGACTGAGACATTATTTTTCCTGTGCTATATTATATGTTTATCATACAATCTTGATTTAAAACACTCAAAGACTATTTTACTTCTTTTGTGCCACCATAAGTGTGCTAATACCCATAGAAAAAGATTTTGTATATTTCATTTCAAAACCCACAGATTCTAATTCTGTAGCCAACATTTCAGTCGTTAAGAATTCTTCAATAGACTCGGGAAGGTATTGGTATGCTTCATAATTTTTAGAAATAAACCCTCCAATTTTAGGTAATATTTTTTTCATACCAAAATCTATAGCTTTATCTATTAATCCATTTCTATCTTGTTTAGTAAACTCTAAGATAACGACAATCCCCCCCGGCTTCAAAGTACGATAAAATTCTTGCAGCGCTTCAACGCGATCTACTACATTTCTGATACCATAAGAAATAGAGATGACATCGGTACTTTCATCAGCAATGGGGAGTGCTTGCGCTTTCCCTTCTATAAATGCAGCAAAATTAACTTTCCCGCGTGCCACATCCAACATACCTTTAGATGGATCTATACCCACATATTTGTCTATAGTTACATTATTTTTTTCTGCCTGTTCTTTCCAATATATAAGTAAATCTCCTGTTCCAGTTGCTACATCTGTCACTTGCCCTAAAGATTTTTTACTTAAAATTTCAAATGCTTTGTTGCAGCCTTGTTTACGCCACTGTATATCAATCCCCATACTAAGCACTCTATTTGCTTTATCATAAGTTGATGCGATATCATCAAACATTGTTACAATTTTTTCTTGTTTTTCCTGTTTATCTGTCAATTTTTCAATGCCCAATTTTTTTGCTCCATATCATCAGATCTACATCCATCGTTCTTTGGTGTAAAAATGCTAAATTCATTGTTGTATTATAGGTTAAATTATTCGTAGAAAGCTTAGGTGTTTGGTAGAAAAGAAACCAATCTATCTTCTCTTTGAGTGCATTTAACATACCTTCTCCACCCTCTACAATGACAAAAGAAGGTCTCTCTAAAAAGTTCAAATCATTTAAAATTTCAACTTCCCTATGTGGTACCATAAAAAGAGGTATTTGTCTGTCAAAATTATCTTCTTTGCTATAGATACATACATTTGGTGCCTTAGCATGTACAAACCTACAGTCAAGTGTTGGTCTATCCATTCTTACTGTATTTCCACCGATAAGCAAAGTATCACAGACTGTTCTTAGTTGGTGCACATGATTTAAGGATGCTTGTGAACTCAAATAACCCCCACCTATGCGTCCATTAGACGACTGTGCTAATTTAAAGAGTACAAAGGCTTTTTTTTGCCATATTAAAAAAGGTTCTAGTAAAGCATAACACTTTTCTTCTAGTATCCCTATAGTCACATTATCAAGTTGTTTGGCTCCCTCATTATGCCCTTTTATTTTATCTTTGGTACCTATATAAATTTTTTTTAACCCCAATTTACGCAGTAACCTTGCGCATGAAGGTGTTTTCCCCTGATGAGAGCAAGGCTCTAATGTCACATAGATACTACATGCTGAAAAAAAATTCTGAGGCAAGTTTAAAAGAAATGTATGAGCTTGTCCTGCATCTTGTGGATTAAAGTCTATAGATGTCTTAGAGAGTGTTTCGTAGGCTGAAAGTAAGGCTATTACTTCTGCATGTGAAGTACCTGATTTTTGATGGGCTTCTACAGACAAAATCTTCCCATCTAACGTAATCACTGCTCCTACTGCAGGATTTGGGTATGTTAAACCTTGGTATTCCCAAGCTTTATCAAGGGCGAGTTGCATATAAAATTCATCTCTCACAGCAACTCCTTTATGTTTATCGTTTAATTCCAGTCAAAGTATGTCTTTGAAGTATTAAGTTCACTATAGGTAAAGCACTTATCACCTTCTTTAGTCTTAATCATAATACCATCATTATCTGCACGTTGTAATACGCCTTTAAATTTATCACCACCTGCTACTTTAACTTTTACTTTTTCACCTATAGCATTTATAAAATGTACTGGCTTTACAAGTTTTCTCTCAATTCCTGGAGAAGATATTTCAAGCCTATAGGCTTGACTCATAGGGGGATGCACATCTAAAAAAGGAGAAAGTTCATGTGAAATAGTCGCACATAAATCAAGTGTAACTCCTCCTGTTTTAGTCACCAATACTCTAAAAATAGTTTCATCAAATTCCGTGACTATCTCCGTATCATACAAGGCTGCACCATTTGCTTCAATGATTTTAGCTATTTGTGTCTCAAGATTCATCACTTGACTCCTCATTGTTTCCTGTATGACGCCCTTCAATTTTCTTAAAAAGGTCCTCAATACGAGATACTTTTTCCAATTGATGGTCAAACTCAAATGTAAAACGAGGTGCTTTAAACCACCCCTCACTCTGCTTACAATGATTTGAAATATACCCTGCAACAATCCGAAGTTGTTTGAGTGCTTCACTTTGTTCTTTCATAGTTAAAAAAGAGGTGTCTAAATAGACTTTTGCATCAGATCGACCTTTTGAACAAATAACATCAGTAACAGATAGTCCATTAATACGCTCATCATCCAATGTTCCCAAGGCCTCTGGAATTATCTCCTTGAGTACTGACTCAACACGATGCCTCTTAATCTCTTCATGTGTCATTCTATAATGTTACCTGTTCCTCAACATCTTTGTATGTTTCTATCACATCACCCTCTTTAATATCATTAAAGTTCTCAAGCATAATACCACACTCATAACCATTTTTCACTTCTTTTGCATCTTCTGTATGACGTTTGAGCGATGCAATTTTACTTTCATAAACCACCACACCATCACGGATAAGTCTTGCTTTAGAGTTTCTAGTAATCGACCCATCTGAGACTTTACATCCCGCAATCGTTCCTACTTTACCTACAACAAATGTTTCACGGACATCTGCTTGACCAGTGACTTCTTCAGAGATAACTGGACTCATCATACCACCAAGAAGTGCTTTCACTTCATCGAGCAAATCATAGATAACAGAATACGTACGAATCTCAATACCAAGCTCTTTTGCTTTCCTCTTCACAGCACCTGTAGGACGTACGTTAAAGCCAAGAACAACAGAATGTTCAGAAGCATCTGCAAGAGTAAGGTCACTTTCCGTCACCCCTCCTACACCTTCATGAATAATGTTTACTTTGACTTCTTCATTTCTTAATTTTGACAAAGAACCCTTAATCGCCTCAAGCGAACCTTGTACATCTGCTTTGATAATTACTGGAAGTGACTTAAGCTGACCCTCTGCAATAAGCGCAGATAAGTCATCAAGTGTGGCTTTTGTACTCTTGGAAAGTACTTTAGCTCTTTCAAATTCTGCTCTTTTTTCTGCTAACTCACGTACCTCTTTATCTGTAGGCATCACTATAAGCTCTTCACCTGCACCAGGTACTTCATTTAATCCAACAATAGCTGCTGGTGTTGACGGACCTATCTCTTTTACACTTGAACCATCATCAAGCTTGATTGCTTTAATGCGTCCATATGTTTTACCAACAATAACATTATCCCCTACCCTAAGCGTACCATTTTGAATAATTACATTAGCAACTGGTCCAAAACCTTTTTCTAAAGAAGCTTCAACAACAACTGCTTTTGCATCTCTTGAAGGATCAGCTTTCAATTCTATCATTTCTGCTGTAAGAAGGATAGTCTCAAGTAAGTCATCAATCCCTAATCCTGAGTGTGCAGAAACAGGGACAAATTCATACTCTCCACCCCAATCCACTGAAAGTACATCTATCTCTGCCAATTGGGATTTCACGTTATCAGGGTTAGCTGATTCTTTATCCATTTTATTGACTGCAATAATCATAGGGACACCAGCTGCTTTTGTATGTGCAATAGCTTCTTTTGTCTGAGGCATTACTCCATCATCTGCAGCCACTACAATAATAACAATATCTGTTGCTTGTGCACCACGTGCTCTCATTGCAGTAAAAGCTTCGTGACCTGGAGTATCTACAAAGGTAATTTTCTTACCATTTTTTTCTACTTGATATGCACCTACATGTTGTGTAATTCCCCCAGCCTCTCTATCTGCTACTTTTGCTGAACGGATTTTATCAAGTAACGATGTTTTACCATGATCAACATGACCCATGATAGTGATTACAGGTGGTCTTTCACTTGCATTTATATCTTCTACAGCATCGTACGCATCCGAGTAATCAAGTTCATCAAGAGGATTTACAGTTGTCACTTCTACTTCAAATTCCTCTGCAAGAATCTCTATTTCATCTTTGGAAAGAAAGTCATTTTTAGTGACCATCATACCTAGAGCAAATAATACACCTATCACTTCACCTATAGAACGATTTACCTTTTCTGCAAATTCATATACTCTTACATTTTCAGGTATCTCAACAGATGTTATGACTTCAGTGTTCTCTTCTTTTACATATTTTTTACGTTTACCACCACGCTTTAAAGAACGTCTTTGCTGTGGTCTAAATGGTGATTTACCTCTAATTGGTCCACCATTTTTAGCTTCTCGCTTTTTCATCTCTTCTTTACGTTTTTGCTCTTGGCGTATCATATCTTCATAGATATTTTTATCTGAAAAATCCAAAAGTACTACTTCTTCTCCACCAAATCCACTATCTATATCTCCTGACATACTATCATGATTAAAAATATCAATTCTAGTACCACTTTCTTTAGCATGTGCCACTTTTTTAGGTTTTTTCTTAGAAATATATGGTTCAGCATTAGAGTTTCCAAAAGAAATCTTGGTTCCTGCTCTCACTGGTGCAGGTTTTGCTTTTCTTACTATTTTTATACCTGTTCTAGACAGAACTCTTCTCTTTGGTTTTTCTTCCCCAGATGTATCTGTATCTTTGGGTTCTGCCTCTACCTTCTTACTGGCTATTGAAATACCTTTACGCTTTTTCACTTCTTTTACGACAGGTTTTTCTATAACTTCATCTGTCTTATCTTTAGGTTCTTCTTTTACAGGGGTATCTACCTCTACGATATCTACTATTTCTGGCTTTTCTTTTTCTACTTCTCTTTCTTCTGCATCAGACACTTCTGATTTGACCTCACCTGTAATTTCAGGCTTCTTTTTAACCACTGTGATATTTGATTTCGTACCTGGTTTTTTAAAACCTTTTGGTAATGTACCAGAAATTGCATAGTCAACAAGTACACCAGCATCATCCAAACTAATTGTACTATTGGCTGCTTTGACATCAAAGCCTAACTCTTTAGCTTTTTCTAACAAGTCTCCATTGGAGAGTCCTGCCTCATCTGCTATTTCTTGGATTTTAACTTTATCCATTATTCATTAACTCCTTTAAAAGCTTAATAAAACATTCCTTTTCTTGTTTGAAACGTTTCGTTAAGCCTTTTATTTTTTTTTCATTATTTACACAGTCATTACAAAGATAAAAACTTCGTCCTGTACCATCATATGCTACAACTTCTTTAGCCGATAGTCTTAACCGAATCAAAGTGTTTTGAGGGTGTCTATTTCTGCAAGTGATGCACATACGTATTGGCTGTGATTTTTTCATGAGTATTATACCTAAAAAGAGATTAAGCCTATAGCCTAACTCCTAGTAATGACACCTATATTATCTAAAGTCAAAGTAAATACTCTGAATTGAGGAAAGCGAGACTGTAAAGCTTTTGCTATTTTATCTGCATCTTTATCATATGCCAAATTAAAAAACGTAGAACCTGAACCTGAAAGTGTACTCATCAGTGCACCATTTTTAAGCGCCATTTTTTGTACATCAAAAAGTTCAGGAATCATTTTCATACGTCTTGCCTGATGTAATTTATCTTTAGAAGCAATACGTAACAAATCCCAAGATTCTGTCATAAAAAGGGCAGTCATATACGAAGATCTGGAAAGTGAATAGACAGTTTCTTCTTTTTTATACATTTTAGGTAAAACCGTTCTTGATTTCGCTGTAGACGTCGTTCGGTTAGGTACAACAACGACTGCCCTCAAATAGTCTGGCATTCGTCTTTTTTTACTATACACCCTATCACCTTCTACACATGCAACATTAAAACCACCCATCACTGCTGGTGTTATGTTATCTGGATGATGTTCATAACGTAGAGCTTGATTTAAAATCTCTCTTTTGTTATACTTTTTATCTGCCATAGTGTAAGCTGCACTTAATGCTGCAACAATCACGGCTGAAGAACTTCCTAAACCTCTAGAAATTGGTATACGATTATGAAACTCAAATTTGAAATTTTCCTCTCGACTTGTTAATCGTTTAAAATTTTCATTAAAAATACTTAGAAAAAGAGAATTTTTTTTAATCTTTGGATTCTCTGCACCTTCACCATGTGTTGAAATACTTAAAAATTTAGATGGTTTTATAATAATCTCATTTCTTAAATCTACCGCAAGTCCTAATGTATCAAATCCAGGACCAAGGTTTGCAGATGTGGCTGGTACGCTTACAAACATTCTCACTTCTTCCGTTAAACAGCTGGCAGTATATACTCTGGGGTTGATTCTTCATCAATATCTAGATCATGAATACTTTGGGGTAGTACAAACTTTGCATGCACTGCGTGTTCAAATTTTTTTGTCATTATAGTCTCTTTTTCCTTGATAAAATAGAGATTTCCAATCGCCTTAATAGGTTCTCCACCATTTAATGTAAAGCCACTGCATCCTAAACACTCTATCCCACGTGTGATTTCTATGGTTTTGAGCATAATATAGGTGAGTTTTATAGCCATATAGGAACCTGGACCTCTAGTATAAATCATTTTAGAAATATCATGTGTTTGAATACATTCCATAATAATAGGCAATAAAACTTCTGATGTTTTTTTATTACTTGTAAAAGTTTGAATGAGATATCCATCCTCATAGACACCCACAAGAAGAGGGGATGAGATGGAAATGATTAACAATGTGTACCTATGCGAATGACTTTGCAAATGCTCTGCTTTCTAACGCTTCAAGGGCTACAAGCTCATAGTTATTACTGTCTGAGAGTAATTTGCTTGTTAACTGATAATTTAAATGATGACTCCCCGCAAAAGATTCATATTTGGCTAAAATATTATATCCACTAACCATCATATCTCCCATAGCATCCAATATTTTATGTCTTGCGAATTCATTGTTGAAACGTAACCCTTCAGGATTAAGCACTTTGTGACTGTCTAATCCTATGGCATTTTGTAAAGAAGCACCTAATGCCAAATTTTGACTTTGCAAATATTGTATATCTTTGGCAAAACCAAACGTTCTTGCCCTTGCAATCTCTTCTATAAAGTTATGTGTAGAAAACTCAAAATTTTCACTTTGTTCACCAATAACAGGATGATCAAACTTAATACGAAAATCAAAACTTGCTCTATCCGCAGGTGTCAAACGTACAAACTTATCACCATCTTGAATCTCAATAACTTTTTTTACACGTAAAATATTTTTAGGTACATCCAGTTCTTTGACTCCTGCTTCATCTAGCAATAGGCAAAAAGAAATAGCCGAGCCATCCATAATAGGCATTTCATTGCCATCTACAATCACACGCATATTATCTATACCATATGCATAAACGGCAGAAAGAAAATGTTCTATCGTTGAAATAAATCCTTTTTCCTTATCACCTATAACAGTTGCCATACGTGTATCTATAACAGAAGAGGGAGAAAGCGCTATACTCATTGCTAAATCTTCACGATAAAATACAATTCCTGCACCTGCATCAAGTGGTTCAAGTCGTAACTTAATCGGTTCACCTTTATGTAGCCCAATTCCAACTACTTCAACAGATTTCTTAATCGTTCTTTGCTGCATTAGCCCTCCTTTTCTCTTATTTTTAATTCTAACGATCACCCAATAATAATTATATTTTTAAATATTATACCTCAATTTATAGATTAAATCAATATATAACTTTATTGTGAATTATTTGTGTACATCCTACTTAAATCTATTTAGAGAAGATAATTTTATCTGCTTCTTTAAAAATATTGTCAATATTTTTTCGAATCCATCCTGCATCAAACCACTCTACAGGTCTCACTTCAATACCTTGCACAAGAATCCCAAAATGTAAATGATCCCCAAGTGCAAGACCTGTTACACCTGTTTTTGCGATGGTCTGTCCTGCACTTACTTCATCTCCTTCTTTTACCAAAAGCTGTGAGCAATGTCCATAAAGTGAATAAAGCCCCAATCCATGATCAATCATTGGCATATTTCCATAAATACCATTTTCATTGGCATAAACAACCTTTCCTGCATTGGATGTTTTAATCGCTGCCATTTTAGTACTCGCTAAATCATACCCCACATGGTATGATTGAGAGACTTCATTATCCTTGGTGCCATAATAATAATGTCTTTTATCTCCAAAACTTGCCACTTTTGCACCATTCTTCAAAGGATAAAACTTTTTTATTTTCCATTTATCCAGTATCTCATTTGATACTTTTTTACTCAGATTATATATTTTCTTTTCATTATTCAAACGCATAGTTTCATTTACAGCACGTAGTTTTTCCAATTTGTCATCAATGGATGCATATTCAGGATTTGTAGAGATTAAGTCTGTAATTTTTCCATCTAAAAACTTATCTCTAACTTTAATCCATGACACCTTGTAATTTCGATTTTTCAAATAAAAAGGTATATCTACCACACGTCTGTTTTTTGCTTTGTCTGTAGCAATTATTTTTGCTTTAAACTCTATTTCATTAAATGGCCATGCGATAAGTGCCGCATAGTAACCTTCCTTTTTATATGGTTGTGCTTTAAACTTTTTACCCGCAGCTTCAATATAAAGTTCATCTAAGTTTTCATCATTAGCCTGAAAAACGACCAATGCACTTCCTCCTTGGGTAATACTATATGAGTTTGCCAAAATATTAATGTTTGGTCGTTTATAATCAACCTTGATTTTAATGGTTTGAGTCGTTTTATTTCCTTGGAAAAAATTCCACAAACTCGTATCATTCACAGAGACTTGTAATTGTAACTGTGTTGCTTTATGGTTTAATGTTTGACTCTTAGGATATTTAACCAATAATGTCTGTTCTTTTGTATCTTGTTCAAAATCTCCTTGACCGACAATAAGACTATTTGTACCGTCATTTAAAATAAGTTCAAAATCTTTTAATTCTCTGTTATCACTCAAATGTATTTTTAAAGGGTCTGTTCTATTCCAAAAAATATTTGTATCATTGTGTACAATAGGTGTTTCTCTCTCAAATTCAGGGGCTGTATATATATATCCTGCCCCAATCAATAAACCTAACAGTATCAAAATACTAACTATTTTACTTCCACTTTTTTTATTTTTTCTATTTCTCATCTAACAATCCTAATTCTGTTATCTTTTGTAATACTTTATTGACACATTCGTCTAATCCACTTTGGCAATCTTTATATGTCAAGGTGAAACCTGCGGCAACTTTGTGTCCTCCCCCTCCAAATGCTTCAGCAACTTTGGAAACATCAGTATTTTTACTTCTTAATGAAATACGTATACCATCCTCTAGTTCCATAGCAAATAGTGCTACCTCAACCGTGGCAAGTGACCTTGCATAATCTGCGATACCTTCCATATCTGGTACCGTCGCTCCTGTGGCATCAATATCTTTTTTTGATACCATTAAGGTTGCAACTTGTGCATCGTGTGTTAACGACAAAGAAGTTAAAGCTTTTTCTAAAATACGTAATGAACTCAACGGTCTTCTTTGCGTGAAGTTACGAGAAATGCTATCTGGATGGGCTCCCTTACTTACAAGTTCTCGGGCAACAGAAAAAACTTTTTCATTCACAGAACTTGTTGTAAAATATCTAGTATCCGATAACAATGCTGTATAAAAACATGTCGCTGCTTGGGCATTAATTACATAATTTTTTTTAAAAAGTTCAAAAGCCACCTGCGAAGAAGATGCATATTGAGGCAGTATTACATTAAGGGTTCCATACTGTGTATTGCTCTGATGATGGTCTATATTTAATATATCTCTTCCCAGCAGGTCAAATCCCAATCTATCTATAGAGCCACAGTCACAAGAGATAACGAGACTCTTGCTGTAATCCATATGATGTTTTATTTTTTTAAAATACGGCAAAAAATCAAGATGTTTGGGTAAATCAATGGAAGCATTTACTACCTCAACTTTTTTACTTTTATCTTTGGCAAACAATGCATATATACCCAAAGCCGTTCCAAGTGCATCTGCATCAGGATTAAGATGGGAAAGTATTGTGATAGACTCTGCCTGGTCTATTTTATCTCTCACTTCCTCATAAGGGAGGTTTTCATTTAACATCAGAACCTTTCATTTTTAGGGATAAAAATATACATTAACTTTGTTAACGATTTATTACTACGCGATACACTTTTTTCTATTTTTCTACTTTCATAGACAAATCAATCCACCTTGCTTGATGGATGATAGAACCAGAACTGATTGCATCTACCCCTGTTTGGGCTATTTTTTCTATGGTTTCGAGTGTTACATTCCCACTGGCTTCTAGTAAGATATGCGGATAATATTTATTTCTATACATCACCACCTCTTTGGTCTGTTCAATCGTCATATTGTCACACATGATGATATCAGCACCTGCTTTCATTGCTTTTTGTACCATTTCTAAATCTTCACATTCAATTTCAACTTTAGAGGTAAATGGTATCTTTTGACGAACTTCTTGCATAAATCTACTCAAGTCATCAATAGTTTGTAAGTGCGTATCTTTTAACATCAAACAATCATCCAGCCCCATACGATGGTTAATACCACCCCCACAGCGTACTGCATATTTTTCAAATTCACGTAAAAGAGGTCTAGTCTTTCTAGTATCAAGTAACTTGACACCTGTTTCTTTAATCACATCTACATAAGCAGCAGTCAAGGTTGCTATCGAAGAGGCATGTAAAACAATATCTAAAATAGAGCGTTCCAAAGAGAGTATTGTTTTTGAGTCACCAGAAATAAAAAGAAGTTTTTCTCCTTTTTTAAAGGACTCGCCATCACTCACTTTCCATTCAAATATTAAGTTGTACATCTTTGCAAAAGTATCTATATATTCCTGCCCTGCAAACACTCCATTACTTTTGGCAATAATATATGCACGTATTGGCTTCGCTGTGCTTATACGCGAAAATAAATCACCTCTTCCTACATCTTCAGCCACCAAAGCCTCTAGAAATGTTTCTTTTAGCATTATTTAATCGCCAACATTCGCTCAAGTGCAAGATTTGCATATGTCACGATATCCGGCGGCACAACGATTTCATTGATTGGCTTCCCATCTTCAATAGACTTTAAGGTATTGTATAAATCCTCCAATGTTGTTTCATTCATTGTGGGACACTCTGGTTTTGTTGATGAAAGGACATAGGTATTTCCTTTTCTCATACGGTTTACTAAGTTATATTCAGTCCCTATAGCTACTTTTTGTTTGGGATCTAAATCATTCACATATTTTATCAGTTGCGATGTCGAACCTGAAAAATCTGCTGCTTTTACTACTGCAGGATCACACTCTGGGTGCACTGCTATTTTAATACCTGGAAATTTATTACGGTAAAACTCTATGTCATCTACGGTAAATAGTTGATGTACCGAACAAAATCCGTTAAAACAAATAATATCTGCTTCTTTAGGATCACATTCTTTACCGTCAACTTCTACACCTATAACGCACGATTTAAGACCCATTTGTATAGCAAAGTTTTGCCCTAAACATCGGTCTGGAACAAAAAGAATTTTTTTGCCCGTCTCCAGCCCTTTTTCAATAATTTTAAATGCATTGGAGGAAGTGCACACATAGCCACCCATCTCACCTACTTTCGCTTTTACTGATGCATCTGAATTTATATAGGTAATAGGTAAAATATCATCTTTAGATATGCCTCTATCGACCATATATTGTACAGACTCTTCAAAATAAGAGCCATCCATCATACGTGCCATAGCACAACAAGCAATTTTTGGCATAAGTACACGTTTTTCAGGAGCTATGACTTTCACAGATTGTCCCATAAAACCCACACCACAAAAAACGACCCAAGGGTTTGTATCTGCATCACATCGACGTGCCAACTCAAGACTGTCGCCTGTGATATCAGCCATTTCAAAAACCTCATCTCTTTGGTAATAGTGTGCTACAACAGTAACTTCTAATTCTTTTTTAAGTCTATTTATCTCAGCTTTAAAATCAATACTCATGTATATCCTTATATCATTCTGGCTATTTTAGCAAAATTCGGCTAAAATTGCACTATTACACATACTGACATATTATGCATAACATAAACTTAAACATGCAAACTGCCTCATTCACATGAATCTAACATTTAATGTGAATGCGCAAAGTCATTTTAAGATCTAAGCTATCAGTTAGTTACAGTATAAATTTTAATTGTGGATTTATTATGGACTTATTAACAAATCAAAATATTTTACTCTATTTGGCAGCATACTTGATTGCCAGTATCCCCTTTGGTTATCTTCTTGCTAAACAATTTGCAGGTGTAGATATCAAACAAGAAGGTTCGGGTAATATTGGTGCCACCAATGTTTTACGTGTTGTAAAGGAACATAACCCAAAACTTGCTAAAAAGTTGGGTGCGGTAACCCTCCTCTTAGATGCCATCAAAGGAATCTTAGTCATTCTTGTTGCAAAGTTGCTCGGTGCTCCTGAAGGTGTAATGTGGACAATAGCTGTTCTTGCTGTCATTGGGCATTGTTTTTCTGCCTTTTTATTTTTTGAAGGCGGCAAAGGTGTAGCCACAGGCTTTGGTGTCCTTTTAGTGATGATGCCTTTAGCAGCTATCATTGCCATAATTGTGTGGTTAGGTGCAGCCAAAGGTTTAAAAATATCCTCACTCTCATCCCTTATTGGCCTTGTTGCATTTATTATTGCTTCTTATGTTATCTACCCTGAGGTTCCAGGAATTGAATCACATGCACCAATATGGATTATTTCGATTATTATCTTTTACAAACATATCCCAAATCTTGTAAGAATTTTTAAAAAAGAAGAAGGCAAAGTGTAATTTATGACTATACATATAGAAGCACTAACCTTTGATGTCATTATTGGGTTGCTTGATTTTGAACGAGAAAAACAACAACAGATTATTATTGACCTTACTGCTTCATATGATTATAGTAATGAACAATTTATTGACTATGCAGATATGTCATTTTTGATTCAAAATGAACTTAAATCAAAACGATATAAGCTACTAGAAGAAGCTCTTCTTGGTCTAAAAACGCTACTTTTCATCACCTACCCCCAAATTAAAACCCTTACTTTGAAAATTTCAAAACCACACATCTTAGAAAATTCTTGTGTAGCACTAAGTCACACTTGGGATTTTCAAAAATAAATTACCCCGTATATCTTTTAAAAAAACTTTCAGAAAACTTCTTTTTATGCTATAATTAAGAAATTCTTAACTTTAGATTAAGTTTATAGTTGATGACGTACTTGTATGCATTTAAAAGGCATATGTAAGTACTGTTTAGTGTGTATATTACATGAATCATGTTATATACTGTTTTAGAAAATAAAAAAGGTGTTCCTTTATGAGAGTATTAGTCATTGAAAATGATGTAGAACTTGGTAAAATTATTGTTGATAAATTACATGCATCAGAGTACCAGTGTGATCTTGCAGAAAATTTTGGAGATGCTAAATATTATCTTGACATTAGAAATTATGATTTAGTTTTGCTAGGCTGGGAACATTCAAGTCATATAGATATCTCCCTTGTTACAGATATAAAAAAAGATGTTAACGCTGCATCTGTTATAGTTCTCTCCAGTCGGACGGATAAAGAAAGTGAGATAGAAGCCCTCAAGAGTGGTGCTGATGACTTTATCAGAAAACCCCTTGATTATGACATTTTGCTTGTTCGTATTGAGGCTAAATTGCGTTTTGGGGCTTCTAATATCATAGAGATTGATGAACTTATTATCAACCCTGAAGAAGAAAAAATTATCTACCAGGGAGAAGAAATAGAACTTAAAGGTAAGCCATTTGAGGTACTTACCCATTTGGCGATGCACAAAGACCAAATTGTATCAAAAGAACAACTTCTTGATGCCATATGGGAAGAGCCCGAACTTGTTACTCCTAATGTCATTGAAGTAGCTATCAATCAAATTCGTCAAAAAATGGATAAACCTTTGGATATCTCTACAATTGAAACGGTCAGAAGACGAGGATATAGATTTTGTTTTCCAAAAAAAATAAGCTAGTTTACATCTTACCAACCATGTAACTGGAAGCAGTGATGTATCAAGTTTCTTAGAAAACATGTAAAATCTTCTATTTCCTTTACTTTTAATTGAGGCATAAGCTTTCTTGGGCTATAACTCCTAATAAATAAATATGAAGTTAAATCATTAACTTCTATCGAGGTAAATATGGCATTAATAATCACTGATGAATGTATTGCATGTGATGCATGTAGGGAAGAATGTCCCAATGAGGCAATAGAAGAAAATGATCCGATTTATCTTATTGATCCAGATATCTGTACAGAATGTGTAGGTCACTTCGACGAACCACAATGTATATCAGTCTGTCCTGTAGACTGTATAGTTCCAGATCCAGATAATGTTGAAAATGTTGAAGAACTCATGTTCAAATATAATAAACTTCAAAAAGAACTGGAATAATCTAGTATGGCAAAGCGAACCGCTGTCATCGATATCGGTTCTAACTCTGCAAGACTTGTTATATTTGAAAAAACAAGTCGTTACGGCTTTCATCTACTATGTGAGCAAAAATCTAAAGTACGTATTGGTGAAGGAGCTTATGAAAAAAATGGCTATCTTCAACCTATTGCTATACGACGTGCTTTTTTAACACTTAAATCTTTTCTTCATACTATAGATAAATATCAAGCAAATAAAACCCTTTGTGTTGCAACTTCTGCACTTAGAGATGCACCTAATGGCAAAGAATTTACTCAGTGGATTAAGCAGGAACTTGGTCTCTCCATTAAAATAATAAATGGACAAAAAGAAGCCTCCTTTGGTGCTATCGCTGCTGTTAATTTGCTTCCTGTCACTGATGGTATAACTATTGATATTGGCGGAGGCTCCTCTGATATTGCACTTTTGAAAAATGGACGTATCGTTGATACCTATTCACTAAACCTAGGTACAGTAAGACTGAAAGAATTATTTTTCGATAAAGCATCTGGTACTGATACTAGCAATAAAGAGGCTATTAGATATATACAAAAAGAACTTATGGGGCTCCCTAAGCATTTTAAACACACTTTAGCCATAGGTATAGGTGGTACAGCTAGAACCCTTTCAAAGGGCATTATGAAGCAGTCTTCCTATGAATTAGATAAACTGCATGCTTTTTCTTATAATATCAAAGAGCATCGTGACTATCTTGATGCTATTCCTCTTTCTAGTGCTAAGAATCTTACGCATTTTGGATTAAAGAAAAGCCGCTTTGATACGATTAGAGAAGGCACACTTATTTTTACACAAATACTTGTACATATCCATGCTAAAACTGTAATTTCTTCTTCCGTTGGTGTAAGAGAAGGCGTGTTTTTAGAACAACTTCTAAGAGATGATAAGCAAAAATTTCCACATACTATTAATCCAAGTATGGTATCAATATTGGATCGATTTAAACCTTTGGTCAAAATCGAAAAAAAACGTAAAGCAAAACTTAAACTGGCTTCCACACTCTATGCTGTTTTTGACACATGTATCAAAGATACCACCTCTTATGAAAATGAGTTACTCTGTGCATTACAGCTATCGGCGATTGGGAAAACGCTTACTATATATAAATCACATCAGCATGCGTTTTATATCACTATGCAAGAATTAAACTATGGGTTTACCCATAAGCAAATCCTTTTGATATCTCTACTGCTTCGCATGCATGGAAAAGAGCTCATTAGTAGATCTCTTTTTGACCAATATGAGACCTTGCTTCCTCCTAAGGAAACATTACGATGGTTAAGTTTTATCTATAGCCTTACTGTATTTTTACATGAAGCCTCAAACTCTGCGACTATCACATTTTCTTTCAAAAATAAAATACTACTTATCACATCTAATAAACCTCTATATCTTGCAAAAGAAAAAATAAAATCCTTGGAAAAACCTCTGCCTTTTGCAATTATTATTGAGGATGAAAGTTTTTTACCTAAAAATAAAGCACTAGGCATACATTAGTTTTCTTGTAATAGGGCGTAGAGGAAGAAGGTTAAAACCTTGTTCCCATAGAAAATTCAAACACAGCTGTCTGATCGCCTTCTTCTTTGTCTATAGGATAAGCAAAGACAAGATTAATAGGACCAAAAGCAGATTGCCACTCTAAAACTACTCCTGTTGAAGACCTACTAATATCATCTACAACAGCATTAGAACTTGTATCCCTACGATCTGTACTGATTACACCATAGTCATAAAAAAATGCCAGCCTCATCTTGGCCGCCTCTGAAAGTGGTATACTTGCTTCAAAAGAAGCTGAAGCACGTTGTGTTCCCCCAATAAGGTTACGTGTATTTGGATTATTAGGATCTGTCAAGAAATAAGGTGACAGAGAAAAAGGGTTATATCCTCTTATGCTTCCAATACCTCCTGAGAAAAGTCTCTCAGCGATAGGTAATTTTTCATCATCATTACTCTTGAGTTGTGTAAATCGACCTTTTACACGTAAAATAAGGTCATAATCTATCCAATCTTCCAATCCATAATAGAATCCTATTCGAGCATTACTTCTTAGTACGTTACCATACCCGTTTGGATAGAGTGTTGCATTAAAATCCGAACCATCCAATGTAGCATACTCCAAATTAACAGCTGCCTTTATCCCTTCTCTAGGTTGAAAGAAGTCATCTGTATTGTCAAAACTCAAACTAGCAAGAAATGAAAGCTTTTCATATTGGTCATTGTATAATAGTTGTGTGGGGATACCATTAATGAGACTATTATTATTTACTGTTGATTGGTTATCAACATATGCTAGTCCTACTGATGCATGAAAATATCTGTAAAATTCTCTTCCTATTGAAATGGCTCCACCTAACTGATCTTGTGTATAATCAGGAAACTCATAATCACGCTTATAAAAATTAACAGATAAACTATACATACTGTCCCATATCTTTGGATTAACAAAAGAGAGATTATAATTTTTTGACACTCTTGAAATCTCAAATCCTAAAGTTGTGTTAATACCCGATCCAAAGATATTCTTATCTGATATTGAAGCATTCAACATCAATCCTTCGTAACTTCCATATCCCCCACCAGCAGATATAGTGCCTGTTGGTGCTTCTTTAACCGTCACCAATAAATTGATTTTATCTTCTGAAATTCTTTGACTTTGTACATCTACTTTTTCAAAAAAACCTGTTCTCCCCAATGCATTTTTAGAATCTTTAAGATCCTTGGCATTAAACTTATCTCCTGGAGCCAAATAAAGATAACGTCGTATAACCCTGTCTTTTGTTGTATCATTACCTGATATCAGTACATCATTGATAGTTACAGGTGCCCCTGGCTGTATAATATAATTTAAATTAATGGTTTTACTTTCAGGATCTTTATGCATTTGTGGAGAAACTTTTACATAAGCAAATCCAAAGTTTCCTACTTCTTCTTCCAGTTTTTGTAAATCTTTTCGCATACGCTTAATGTTAAATATTTTACCTTCTTTAAGCGTAAGTATCTCTTTTAAATCTTCCGTATTGAGACCATCAATTTTTTGTGTGATTTTAATCGTACCTACACGATACTGAACACCTTCTACAACTTGGTAATCCACCTCTGCATTATAAGACCCAAAGTCTACACGCATAAGTGGTTTACTCACATAAGCATCAAGATATCCATGTTTCATATATACATCTTTAACCCGGTAAGCATCATATTCCAATTGGTCTATTTTTGCTTCACCAGAATTTAAAAAAGGTATCCAACCTAAAAAGTCTGCCTCTTGATTGGCAAGTTCAAATTCAAGATCACTCTGTCCTAACTTTGATGCACCAATAAAATTCATCTTTTTAATCTTAATTTTTTCACCTTTATTCACATCAAAGACTATAGATACACTACTCTCACCTATAGGTGTCGTTGTCACTTCAACAACTGTGTCATAATATCCTTGACTTTCAAGTCTTGAGATGAGTGTCTCTTTTGCTCTATTCACACGTCTAGTATCATAGAGATCACCTTTCTTTAAACCAATACTTTTTAAAAGTTTTTCAGCATCATCACCTGTGCCATATCCTTTGATTTTGACATTAGCAACGGCAACTTTTTCTTCAAAATGGTAAATAAGTTTACTGCCTTGTCTGTCTACCCATACATCTTTAAAATATCCCTGCGCAAAAAAGTTTTTGATGGATTCATTGATTTTATCAACATCCATTTCATCACCCACACGAATATCTGCTATCTCTAAAGCAGCGGAAGATGAGAGGTTAGCAAGCCCTTCAAATTTTATCTGAGTAATTTTTTGTGCGAAAAGAAATGACCCAAGTAATATCCAAATTAATGCTATGTTTTTTATCATTATAGTCAACCTTGTTTATTTTGCTAATAGTTTATCTTTTTTCCTATAAGAAGCTCATAAAAAATCATGCTATAATCCTTCAATTAGACTAGACGCACAGGAATATATATGCAGACGAAAACTATTGGTATTGTTGGTCTTGGACTTATGGGAGGATCTCTTAGTCTAGCGCTTAAGCAAACCCCCAATGACTTCTATTTTATTGGTTTAGATCACAATGATGTACATTGTGAACAAGCACTCTCTTTAGGATTGGTAGATGAACTTGTTGATACGCTTGATGAAATAAAATCATGTGATGTTATCTTCCTTTCTATTCCTGTTGATGGTATCATAGCAGTTGCACAGCAATTACACTCACTTAACCCATACTGTACAGTCATCGACCTAGGAAGTACCAAAGAGAAGATATCACTCTCTATTCCCAAAGACATACGTTCTAATTTTGTTACAGCTCACCCTATGACTGGGACAGAAAAGTTTGGGCCAACTGCAGCTGTTTCCCATCTATATAAAGGCCAAACTGTCGTTTTATGTAATATGGAACTCAGTGGGAAGCATCAACAAGATACAGCCAAAAAACTTTTCGAAAATTTAGGCATGATCCTTGTCTATATGGATGCCAAAGAACATGACAGGCATGCTGCTTTTATTTCTCATATGCCCCATGCTATCTCCTATGCACTTGCAAATTCCGTGATGAAACAGGAAGATTCTGAGAACATTGTTGCACTCGCAGCAGGGGGATTTAAAGACATGAGTCGCATAGCCAAATCAAGTCCTGATATGTGGGAAGATATTTTTAGACAAAATCAAAAAAATTTGCTCGAAGCCATATACTCATTTGAAAATGAACTTAAAAAATGTAGACATATGGTAGAGAATGAAGAGTGGCATACACTCAATGCCTGGATGGAAGATGCCAATACCCTACATGATATTTTAGATTAATCCTCTTACTTATAATAAATATCTAAATGTCACGACAACCATAGCTTCTTTATTGATACTTTTAAGAATAACCTCTTTTAGGCGTATTTTTTCCTGCTTGCTTAATATGCCTGTACTTATAACCTCACAACGTATTTCATCTATTTTTGCACGATGAACAAGCTCTATATGTGTAAGTTTAACATCATGTGCTCCAACATTAAACGTTATATTTGAAAGCGTTTTTTGTATGCGTATATCTTCTTTCATTTTTAAAAATGAACTATAAAGAGGCATGGCAACGACTGCAACGATTAACATCCAAATCAAAATACCTTTTTTTGCCAGATGCAATGGTGAATAGCCCATCATCGCAAAGGTAAATGCAGCTGCTAAGACAATGCCTACAAGATTTGTCATAAAAAGTAAAAAAGCTGTAGAAAACATACTCCAGTCAGCCCATCCCAGTCCTATCCCTGCTACTGCAATAGGAGGAACCAATGCAACCGCAATCGCAACTCCTGCCAAACTGCCTAGAATCTTTTCATTGGACTTTGCATATGCTGCAGCTGCCCCAGAAGCTATAGCAACAAATAAGTCTAGTATCGTGGGACTTAACCTGCTTGCCATTTCACTTGTGAGCTGCTCAATAGGAGTAAAAAGTGCTATAAGCGCAGCAGTCACCAGTACAAAAGCTACACCAGTAACAATCGTTTTTGCTCCATGTATCTCCAAAGCTGTATCTTGTCTCAATACTCCCATTGAGAGACTGACAATGGGCTGCATAAGTGGTGCCAAAAGCATCGCACCGATAATGACTGAAGAAGAGTTAATAAAAAGTCCAAAAGTAGCTATCATCGCTGCAAGAATAAGTAAAACCATGAAATTTTGACTTAAACGGCTTTCTTCTCGTAAATTGGTGAACAAAGATGTATATTGTTCTTGACTCGCATGAGAGAAGAAAGGAATCGCAGCACTAAGATATTGTGTACTCTCTTTATCAGAAGGAAGGTGGTCTATTTTTATACTGTCTTTACCGTTACTTTCAGAAACCTGTTTTTCCCAAAATGTTTCACCTACACTTAAAAGTAAAGCTTTTTCTTTTACCTCTAGTTCTACAGGAGTCTGTTGCTCAAGGGAAGAATCTACTAGCACACTCAATGCTTCTTTAGTTTCTATACGTATTTGTGCACTTCTTATGTACCCTACAGACAGGGGTAATGTCTTAGGACCTAAATGTGATACCAATGATTGAAACAGATATCCCATATATTGTACGATAGAGGTAGGAGAAAGGATGACCACAGAAAGTTTGCCGTCATTTGCAGAAATCTGTTTTGAGACAAGCCTTGCAGCAAAAGTAGCATTATTATACTCAATAGCGACCAACCCGACAGCTGAAAAGTGTATCTCATTCTCTTTGGCATCTGTCACCTTTATCTGCGAATGTTTAAGCTCTTTGACTTTTTTCATGGTATGCACAAACATTTTGATGCGCTCAAAGTATGTTTTTCCATTTAATACTGATTCAAACTGGTCTAGTGGTGGTACCTTCCCAACAACTACTTCTTGTAATACAATCGTACCATTGCTATACAATAAATCAAGTGCTTTTTCTGAAGGTTTCACGGCTAGAGCAATCTGCTCTTTAAGCTTCGAGGGTAATGCAAATGTACGTATAAGTTCTTTTTGTTTTTCTGTTGGCACAATACCTATACTTAGTACATTTTGATGTGCAATTGCAAACAAAAGTTTTATCTCATCTAAACAACCTGTTACAATTAAATGTGTTGCTTGGCTTACATCAAAAGTATCTAAAGCATCAAAAGAAAGATATTGAATTTCATATGCTTTCAAATGTACTTTACATGTCTCAATAAATTCAGTCTCTGTGGCTGTATAAATATAATAAATCATACAGATATTGTAGCTTTTTTAACTAAAACGTTCCACCATCTTTTTCAGTTCTTTTTTATCTATCACTACTGATGTATCACCATTTTTTTTAGCATAAAGTTTACGTACCATCGCCTCTACTTCACTGTCTTCACTCATATGGGCGTACAGTATCTTAAGTGCTTCTGACTCATTATATGAACTTCTTTTTCTAGCTTTTAAACCTGGTACTAACTGGACAAAATACATAGAAAGTGCTCCAGAAATAAAGGCGATAAGTAACATCCACCAGCCCATAGTTTCATACCCTTCTTGTTTTTTTGTTTCAATGTTTTGTATGGGCTCATCTTTAGATATATTTGTCTGTACCAGTGGTTTTTGCTCGGTATGACTTCCTATAGCTACTCCATGTTCATCTTGTTTTACAGTGATATCATAGGAAGGGATAGTAAGTTGTTGCAATGATTTATCTTTCAATGTTAACATAGAAAAACTTTGTGCCGGTATCACAAAATCTCTATCTGAAATAAATACAAAACTTTTACTGTAAATGCTATACAATGCTCCATCGACAACTTTTGTATCAATCGTTGCTTCATCACTGTATATGGTGACACCGTCAATTTCATATTTAGGAAAATCAAATCCTTCTAGATTACCTTTCCCTTCTATTTTCACAATAAGATTCACTGGTTTGTTTGCTTTGACTTCTTGTCTGTCTATCCTTGCATCTACACGAAAGTCGCCTAATAAATCACTCTCTTGTATTTGAGGAATAACCTCAATATCTAGACTGTTTGAAAATGTCTGCATCCATTTGGTACCAAAGCTAAATCCAAAAACATCCTGTCTCCTTTTATCAGGGAGACCTATTTTGGCTTGTGCAGGGGAAATAGTAAAGTTACCTTCTTTTGTCGCAGTAAGAATATATCTTACTTCTTGTACTCGATATTGACCTTTTTTATATGCCTGTTGTTCTACTGTATCAGTCACAACAAAGTCTGATAACCTTGGTGGTGTATATTGTACATCTTGTGACAATCTTACTGTGTCATTTAAAGAAAAATAAACAGTCACTAGAAAAGATTCACCTACCATGACTTTGGTTTTATTTGCTTTCATTTGTAGTGAAAACAAATTTGTATTTTGTGTACTTGATGCTTGAGAAGTCACTACTTTGATATCTATAGGATTTGTATGATACTCACTTCCATCTATATTTACTGTATATCCAGGTATCGTCATATTTTGTTCGGGTACAAACTGTATGGCATGTGTCAGTATCTTTTCACTCTCTAAACTACCATTAACAATACGCATATGCCTACTGGTACTCTTGGATATCCCTATCACAGGAGCATCTGCTACCTTAAGAATCTTGGGAATGACGGCATTGTCACCTGTTGCTTTAATACGTAAAGTAACTGGATTTCCTTTAAATACTTCTACCGTATCTACAGTTGCTTTGACCCCTGCACCATATACAAGTCCGAAACTAAATACACATAATACATATAGTTTACCAAGGTTTTGCATCTTCACTCCTTTTACCTTTTTTACCTTCACCCATCTGATACATCATTGTAGGTGTTTTACCTTTTTGCATCTTTTTCATAAGACGTTTTAACTCTTGTTCTTTCAATTTTTCTTCTTTGGTTTTTTGCTTATTTGCTTTTGAAGGAGAACCTTCTTTCTCACCTTTTTTCTCTTTGTCTTTTTGTTCTTTTGAAGAATCAGACTTCTTTTTATCACCTTCTTTTTTCTTATTTTCTTCGTTTTTCTTATTTTTGTCTTTCTTTTTCTGTTCATCTTGTTTCTGTTTTTGCTTTTCTTTGTTTTTTTCGTCTTTTTTATCTTCTTTTTTCTTCTCTTGTTCTTTTTTATTTTTATCTTTCTTTTTCTGTTCATCTTGTTTCTGTTTTTGCTTTTTTGCCAATTCTAAATTATACTTTGTGTCTTCGTCTTCTTTTATTTGTAAAGCTTTTTCATAACTTTCTATAGCCTTATCAAACTCTTTTTTTTGAAAATAACTGTTACCTATGTTATGCAATTTTTGTGCTTCATCTACCCCTTCAGCATTTTTATATTTTTCTATCGCTTCATCATATTGTTTGTTTTTATATAAGGCATTGCCCAAGTTATACTCTTTTTGAGGAACATTCTTTTCCAAACCTTTTAACAAAGCTGCACTTTTTCCATACTCTTTGGCTTCATAGGCTTTATAGGCTGCTTCAATGGTTTTAAAATCTGTAATGCCCGCATTTACAGTCGTCAAAAATATACCTAATATCATGAAAAGGTGTATCATATTTCTCTCCTTTGTGGTAGCGAAGAAAATGCTATCAACAATAACAGTAAAGAAAGTCCTAAAGGATAGTAAAAATATTCTACCCTTTCTTTGACAGTGACTTCACCTTGTTGTTGATTTTGATATTTACTTCGTATAACAGAAACCAGTTGCATTATGTCTTCTGTTCCATTGGCTGCTATTACATAAGCACCACCATATTTCTTCGCCAATTCGCCTAAGGCATCATTTCGTTGGCTCATCGCTATGGTGCCATCTTTTTGGCTTATAGCATTCCCATTTTCATCTATCACTGGTGCACCTTTTGTTGTACCTACAAGTACCACATATAAATCTATATCATTGGCTTTTAAAATATCTGAAAAACCTGCTATAGCTTCTTCATCACCCCCATCTGTAAACAGTACAAGTATTTTCGGTTTTTTCTCTTCAAGTAAAGATGCAACCTGTTCTCCCAAAGCAGAAAAATCTGTAGATCCCATGTTGATATACGTATCGTCTACACCATCTATCATCATTTTTAGTGTCTCTTTATCTGAAGAGAATGGTGCCAAAACAAAAGGACTGTATGCAAAGGCTACCACACCTATCTCATCACTTGGCATCGCATCAAAAAATGTTGACATTTTCTTTTTTGCAAATGCTAGCCGGTTGGGGTATACATCTTTACTTCGCATAGATCCAGATATGTCTAATGCTGTCAATAATGTTAGTCCTTGTATCTCTACTTTTTTCTCTCCTGTTTCCATCACAGGACGTGCAAAGGCAACAATCATGAGAAACACGGCAACAAACATCAGGATATTACGTATGGTCATTGACATACTCTCATCTGTAGCACTCAAACGTTTTAAAACTTTTTCATCAAAAATACGAGAGAGTCTCTCCTTATTTGTCAAAATTAAAAAAGTAAAAATAACAAAAGGAATAATAAGCATCCAAAAGAACTGTACATTTACAAAAGTCATTTATACTCCTTTACTATTTCTAAAATAGATAAATAAAAGTAAAGACATAATGGCTAAGAATAAAGGATACATATACAAATAGGTATGTTGTACTATCTTTTTATCATCTATTTTACTTGCTTCGAGTCTATCTATCTCTTCATAGATTTTTTCTAATGTTGTGGCATCCCTTGCACCAAATGCCATACCTTTGCCTGCTTTTGCCAAAGCTTGTAAATATTGTCCATTATAATCTCGTGCATCTCCTATACCTATAGTATAAAGTTTTATGTCACGTTTTTCTATCAATTCGATGACATCAGAAAAAGGTACTTTAGACATATTGTCTACACCATCTGTAAGTAAGATGGCTATTCTTGATTTGGCTTTGCTCTTACTCAGAAGGTTATAACTCTGGACAATAGCATCGTTAATAGCTGTTCTCTTCCCTGCTGTACCCATCTGTTGCATTTTGGTAATATCGGTTAAAAACTTCTTCTCAAAAGTAAGTGGCGAAGCGATGAAAGCAATATCTGCAAATGTAACCATACCTATACGATCATTTTCGCGTTTTTTTATAAAATCCCCCACGACCTCTTTTACCACATCAAATTTGTTTCTCCACATATCATTGGGGTCAAAACCTCTTTGTCTCATAGAATCACTTGAATCCAAAATCAATACGATATCTCGTCCTTCTTTTTTCGTATTGGAATACGTCTTGGTAATCACAGGTGACGCCAAGGCGATTACCGCAGTAGTGATACCTATCCACTTTAATATATGCAACCATGATGACCTGCCTACGCTCTTAACCATAAGCGTTTTAACATGAGGGAAGAAGATAGCACGACTACGTTCCTTACAAAACTTCGCACATACTATAAAAAGTAAAATACTTAACAATAACAATGGATATTCAAAACTAAATTGACTCATCTGCCACCTGCACATATAGATTAAATTTATTTCTAGTTTCTGGATCTATTTCATCTACAATTTTTTTATATTTATATTGTTCAAGCATGGGTTCTAGCTGAGAGAAAATCTCTTTCGTTCTCTCATCTGTTGCCAAAAGGCGCGCATAGTGTGTCGCTTCATAGGCTGATTTTTTTGAATCTTTCCAGTCTATTTGTTTTAAAGCAGAAAGATAGCCTTTGGCAAGATTTGTTTGTCGATTATCCCACCATTTTTTTGCAACAAAAAATAAAATAGCCAATCCAAACGCCGTTACAAACACAATCAAACCCCAGTAAACATAATATGAACTATCTGGTATCTCAAGCAAAGGCTTAATATCTCGTAGTTGTGCGCTTATATTATCTTCATTCATAGCGTTATCGCATCCTCTTCATCATTTTTACAGTAGGCTCTTCATGGGTATATATCTTCGTAAACCGTACACCCTGTTTTTTAAACTGACTGTAAAGCTTTTCATCATTTTCATATAAAGCTTTTTTATAGTTTTGCAAGGTCCCTGCATCGACATCACCTTCAAAACTTTGTTTAGTTTCCATATCAATAAGTCTCAAATATCCCAATTCGCTTGGGTCTTCTTCAAACCTGTCACGTACTATAACTGCAAAGACATCATGCTTTTTTGAAAGAAGCTTTAAGTCTATATCTCCTACAAAATCAGAGATAATAAACAGCAAAGCTTTTTTCTTCAAACGTGCAACAAGTGTTTCTACCAATGTTTTGTAGTTTGCCTCTTTTCCTAGTGGGTCAAATGCAACAACATCTTCAACTGCTTTATGTACAGAAAAAAGTTTTTTACTGGGTTTAGAAAAATCATACATCTTGTCTGCATAAACCATATGTGAAAATAAATCAGCATTTTTCACTGCTGAAAACCCAAGTGTAGCTACCACTTCAGCAATGATATCAGACTTCTGTTTTACTGTTCCAAAATAGGTTGAACCCGAAAGCAAAGAGACTACCACTACATTAAGCTCTCTCTCCTCTTTATAAATTTTTACAAAAGGTTTACCAAGTTTTGCTGTGGTTTTCCAGTCTATTTTTCTAACATCATCACCATAGATATACTCACGAAGTTCTGCAAACTCAAAGCCTTCACCCTGAAAGAATGAGGCATTGTTTCCCAACATGTCTCCATAGACTTGCTTTTTGGTTTTAAGTATGATTTTCTTTACTGTCTTAGTCACTACATCTATCCTTATGGGATGGGAACCGCTGCAAGAATCTTTTCTATGATTTCATCTGTAGTCACATCTTCAGCCTGAGCCTCATAACTCAGTATAATACGATGCCGTAATATCTCTTTGGCTATATAAGCTATCTCCATTGGTGACACATAATCTTGTCCTTTAAGATATGCTATAGCACGACTGGCTTTATACATATCAATACTTGCTCTTGGAGATGCTCCAAACTCTATATATGCCTCTAGTTCTTCTAATCCATATACTTTAGGTTCACGCGTTGCTGCTACCAACTCGACGATATATGCTTCTACCTCTTCATCCATATGTACTTTCAGTGCCTCTTCCCTAATGGTATTAAGATCATTGAGTGTTGCCACTTGCTCTATCTCTTCAAAAGTATCATTGGCTACACGCCTTGCGATTTCTAACTCTTCTTCTTTTGTGTTATAGCCCACTACAATTTTCATCATAAACCTGTCTAACTGTGCTTCAGGAAGCTCATATGCCCCTTCTTGTTCTACCGGGTTTTGTGTCGCCATCACTAGAAAAGGAAGGTCTATTTTAAATGTCTCATCCCCTATGGTAACCTGTCTCTCCTGCATCACTTCAAGCAGTGCTGATTGAACTTTCGCTGGAGCACGGTTGATTTCATCCGCAAGTAGCAGATTGGTAAAGATGGGACCTTGTTTTATTTTGAAAGTGTTGTTAGACGGATCATAGATTTCAGTACCTATAATATCAGAGGGAAGTAAATCTGGGGTAAACTGCACACGTTTAAAGTCTAAGCCCAATGTCTTAGCCAATGCATTCACTGCAGTGGTTTTAGCAAGTCCAGGAACACCTTCAAGAAGAATATGACCACGACAAAGCAGTCCTGCTAAAAGTCCTTCAACCATCTTGTCTTGACCGACAAGTACTTTGGAAATTTCTGTTTTAATATTTTGAATGATTTGACTCAAGTTTTTCTCCTAAATATTTATAAGAGAAAGTTTACTTGATTGAAGTTAATTGAAGTTTAATGTAAAATACTGATTTATTCCTATTGTTTCTTCTAAAAGTCATACCTTAAACCAACAGACACTACATCCATATCAGGCACATCAGACTTAATGAGCAGTCGTTGATAATCTACAAATAAACTCCATCCCCTACCCTGATCTGCATATCCATCAAAGGTTCTATCATAGTTCGCATCATTTTCAAAATCACCCTCTCTGTCCGAGAGATCATATTCTAGCCCTATACCTGCTGCAAAACCATCATCACTATCAAAATAATTTGTTGTACTATCACCTAAATTTTCTGTATACCCATACCCTAAAAGGGCATAGACATTCACTCTTTCACTCACAGGATATTGTGGTTTAGCGTAGAGTCCTATATGTTGCAGTGGTGCTCCTCCAACGGGTCCTTCATCTAAAAATGTTCTTATCCCTCTAGCTTCTATACCAAAGTATTCATTAAAGTCATACCCTCCTCGTATCATCGCACCATAAGTCACATCTTCATACGTACAGCCTTTATTACAAGAGTCATTAAATTTAGCCCATACCAAACCTGCCCCAAGATACCAAGGAGAAATATCTTTTGGTATAGGTGCCACAACTGCTGCTACGGGAGCGACTGCTTTACCTCCCGCAAATATACTTGTCGTAAGTAATACTAACCCTAACAATATACTTTTAAATACTCTTTTCATTATGATTCTCCTCTTTCTTCTTTGCGTGTAAAGTATAGTCCTAGCATCAAGGTAGCAAACATCAATAGTAACATACTGAACACATCCATTGCATCTCCACTATCTGAAGCTTGCGAAGTAACACATTGTATATCTAAGTTTACTGTCGCTTCTGCTATATTTCCATTGGCATCTGTAATCGAATATCTGAATGTATCTGGCACATAGTTAATATCTGGGTTTGGCGTGTACAGTACTGTTGGATTACCATTGTTGTCATAAATAACTTCCAGTCTACCATGCTGTGGTTGTTCTAGTATATCTATAAGGACGTTGCCACTAAAGCTGTCATTCCCCAGTATCAATGCCGTGATATCTGTTGCACCATACCGTGTAATAGTAATAACACCATCATCTGTTGCAGCTATCGATTGATTGTAAGTAACAGTTACCGATGCTGGAGGCAATGTATTATCCGATGCATCTTTTGCTATATATTGTATAGGAGTTGGATTACCTGTAAATCCTGCTTCTGGAGTAAAGGTTATCTGACCATTAGTACCAACTGTCCACGTTCCTTCACCCACTACTACTAAAGGGTCACCAGCTTGTGAAGTACCTACAATTTGTACCGTTAAAGGGTTAACTCCTGCTATATCATTTGCAAGTATGTTTACTGTAACTGGCTGTCCAGGTATATTTCCGGCACTTATATCTGAATTTATTGCCCCATCATCGTCCAAGATAGTACCTGTACCTGTATCTGATGTATTGCTCAATGTTCCCGCATCTACAGTTTTTACTGCAACTGTCATAGTCTCATCACTTTCATCATTGACATCATCAGTAGTTGGGACATTCACCGTCCCTGTTGTTTGCCCTGCTGGAATGGTAATCTGTACATCTGTACTTGTATAGTCACTCCCATCTGCTGTCCCATTGGTCATCTGAAATGTCACTGTTGTATCTGTCGCACTTGGGTTACTCAGTGTCACTGGGAATGCCAATATGCCTCCTTCTGTTATCGTCGCATCTCCGATAAT
>Ga0256839_1000813_pt1 | contig 40005 bp, 29 predicted proteins | sample 354166metaG_FD_185968 | JGI IMG/M metagenome (GOLD analysis project Ga0256839, IMG submission 185968) | Hydrothermal vent microbial communities from Mid Atlantic Ridge, Atlantic Ocean - 354-166 | ecosystem: Environmental > Aquatic > Marine > Hydrothermal vents | place: Atlantic Ocean: Mid...
GACGGCAATACGCCCTGACAGGTGCTTCGTCCGAAAAAAGCGGGCTACGGGGCGGCAGCCATTCTATCTTTGTTATAAACGGGCCATGTAAATCAATGACTTGGGGCTTAACTTAATGGCATTGCTCTCAGGAGGTGGAAAAATACAGTTACCGCTATTTGCGTGAGGAACCCTGTGGCGAGTGGCAGTGCCATGTCATCGAGCGCAAGCCGAAATACAAGTATTCCGGCTACACGCGGCAGCTCGTCTGGATCGATAAGGATAAGTACCGCATCCAGCGGGTCGAATTTTTCGACCGCAAGAACAAGCCGCTCAAGACACTGGAATTCAGTGGCTACCAGCAATACCTCGACCACTATTTCCGTCCTGACAAGATGGCGATGCGTAACCTGCAAAACGGCAAGAGTACAACCCTGGAATGGAAGAACTACAAATTCCAGACCGGACTGAAGGACAAGGACTTCAACAAGAACAAGTTGAAGAACCTTCGCTGAGCAAGGACGGTTAATGAGACGACTTTCTTCTGCGTGGCTGGCCATTGCGTTTACGCTGGCGGCCGCAGCGACGATTGGCGATGCTACCGCTGCGTGGCGTGGCAATGCCGCGTTGGAGGCGCGCTATTTTCTCAATGACGGGCTGTATTCAGAACAGGAAAACTTCTATCCATCGGTCTCGATGGAGGCTGAGTACTATCACGCGTTTGAGGATAGCGATTATTCGCTGACAATCACGCCATTCTACCGTTACGACGCTATCGATGATGAACGTACTCATTGGGATTTTCGTGAATTTCGCCTGCATGTGGCCAGGGGAGAGTGGGAGTGGGATGTTGGTTTGATCAAAGTGTTCTGGGGTGTCACCGAATCACGCCATCTCGTCGATATCATCAATCAGACCGATCAGATCGAAAATATCGACGGTGAAGACAAACTGGGTCAGCCCGCAGTGCATGGGCTGTGGTATCGCGACTGGGGTACGGTCGAGTTGTTCCTGATGCCCGGGTTTCGTGAGCGGACATTTCCTGGTGACAAGGGTCGCTTGCGTGGCCCGCTGGCAGTCGATACCGATAACGCCAGCTATGAGTCGGATGATGAAGAAAGTCATCTCGATGTGGCGCTGCGCCTTGCAGGCACGGTCAAGGATGACTGGGACGTTGGCTTGTCCTTTTTCTCCGGCACCTCCCGCGAGCCGGACCTGGTTGTTGATATGTCCGGGGCGGCCCCTCGTTTGACGCCATTCTATCCACTGATCGACCAGATCGGTCTCGATGTGCAGGCAACGCTAGACAACTGGCTATGGAAATTCGAAGCCATTCACCGCGAACAGGCAGATGCACGTTTCGATGCTGTCGTCGGTGGTTTTGAATATACCTTCTACGGTATCGCTGAAGGCGCGTCCGATCTGGGCGTATTGCTGGAATATCATCATGACAGCCGGGGCAAGTCCGCGCCGACACCGTTTCAGAATGATGTGTTTGTCGGTGCGCGCTGGGCATTGAACGATGCCCAAAGCACTGACTATCTCGCCGGCGGCCTGTTCGATGTCGATCTCGGCAGCCGTAGTTTTCGCGTCGAATTCAACCGGCGCCTCGGGCAGAACTGGAAGTTGACGGGAGAAGCGCAGCTGTTTTCACAGATCGACAGCGAAGATATTCAATATGCGCTGCGTCAGGATGATTTTATTCAGATCGAACTGGCGAGGTATTTCTAAAGGGTGCCACATACTCGATTTTCGGAGCCGGTTGGTCCCCTCTCCCCGCGCGGGAGAGGGTTGGGGAGAGGGGTGGCCCAAGGCTGAATCAAGGAATGTCGCTGGTATCAACGCTGATGAATGCCGAAACTCGACTGATAAAATATGGATGACCAAGGCCATTTGAAGTGGCGCTGCCGGCGCGGCGTGCGTGAGTTGGATGTCGTACTTGATGCATGGCTCAACAACGCTTATCCCACGGCCTCATCTGCGCAGCGGCTTGCGTTTGCCGAGTTGCTGGCTATGAGTGACCCGCAGTTGTTCGATGTGTTGCTGGGTCGGGCCGATGTTGCCGATGTGGTACAGCGGGAGGTCGTGGCCGAGCTTCGCCGCTTGTCCCGGAGACGCTGACAGCCCGGATTTCTCACCGGATTGACGAGCCCTCGCTTGTTCTTTGAATCCACAAGGGATTTTTTTCAGGCCGCTGCCGGCATCCTGCCTTACGCGGCACTTGTACTTCCCTGTACATCGTCGGAAAGACACATTGTTATTCCGCTCCTTCACAAAATCCCTCATGAATCCAAAGCCCTGCGCGATCATCTCGCCACCCGGTGAGAAATCCGGGCTAGCAGTTGCATCCAATCCGCTATCATGGGCATTATCGAGTTCCAAGTAATCCGAAGTGCCGCCATGACCCTGATACGCAACGAAGATCTCATCGCCAGCATCGCCGATGCGCTGCAGTTCATTTCCTATTATCACCCCGAGGATTTCGTCCGGGCCATGACGCGGGCCTGGGAGCAGGAAGAATCGCCTGCCGCCAAGGACGCGATCACGCAGATTCTCGTTAACTCACGCATGGCGGCAGAAGGACACCGGCCAGTCTGTCAGGACACCGGCATTGTCGTTGTCTTCATGCGCATTGGCATGGACGTGCAATGGGAAGGTGGCATGAGCGTTGAAGATCTGGTTAATGAAGGGGTGCGCCGTGCTTACCTGTGGCCGGACAATGTGCTGCGTGCGTCGATCTTGACCGACCCCGTGGGCGAGCGGCGCAATACTGGTGACAATACCCCGGCGGTGATCCACATGTCCGTTGTGCCGGGTGATACGGTCACGGTGGAAGTCGCGGCCAAGGGTGGTGGTTCGGAAAACAAGGCGCGCCTGGCAATGCTCAATCCCAGTGACAGTGTTGTCGATTGGGTGCTCGATACGGTGCCGACGCTGGGTGCCGGCTGGTGTCCTCCAGGCATTCTCGGTATCGGCATCGGTGGTACAGCGGAAAAAGCCGCGCTGCTTGCCAAGGAAGTGATGATGGAGCCGATCGATATTCACGAACTGAAAGCGCGTGGCCCACGCAATCGCGTCGAGGCGCTGCGGCTTGAGCTGATGGACAAGGTCAATCAGCTGGGTATCGGGGCGCAGGGCTTGGGCGGTTTGACCACGGTACTCGACGTCAAGATCAAAGACTATCCCACCCACGCGGCTTCGCTGCCGGTCTGCCTGATCCCGAACTGCGCTGCGACCCGCCATGCCCAATTTGTACTCGACGGGCGTGGGCCAGCCTTGCAGACGCCCCCCGATTTGTCGATCTGGCCGGATATCAGCTACGAAGCGGCGCCGGGCTCACGCCGGGTCGACCTCGACAGCGTGACGCGTGACGATGTCAAAAGCTGGAAGCCCGGCGAGGTGCTGCTGCTGTCGGGAAAAATGCTCACTGGCCGTGATGCCGCGCATAAGCGGCTGATCGAACTGCTCGACAAGGGCGAACCACTGCCAGTGGATCTGCGCAATCGATTTATCTACTACGTCGGTCCGGTCGATCCGGTGCCGGGTGAGGTCGTCGGCCCGGCGGGGCCGACCACGGCGACGCGCATGGACAAGTTTCTGGAACGGATTCTTGCCGATACCGGCTTGCTCGGCAGCATTGGCAAAGCGGAGCGGGGGCCATCTGCAATCGAAGCGATCAAAAAATATCAATCGGTTTATCTGATGGCGGTTGGTGGTGCCGCCTATCTGGTGTCGAAAGCGATCACCGATGCGCATGTCGTCGCTTTCCCCGAACTGGGCATGGAAGCGATCTATGAATTTGAAGTGAAAGATATGCCGGTTACCGTCGCGGTGGATTCCAATGGGACGTCAGTACACCAGACGGGGCCAGCGCAATGGAAAAAAATCATTTTCGAGAAAATGGATAAATCGGCGTTTTAGCCCGGATTTCGCATCGGATAAAAACAAAGATCGGGTGATGCAATATGAAATACAAGGTGTATGGTGATATTCAGTCCGGCAACTGCTACAAGGTAAAGCTGCTGCTGTTATTTCTTGGCATCGAGCATGAATGGCAGGCCGTTGATATTCTTGCCGGGGAAACGCAGACCGAAGCATTTCTTGCGATGAATCCCAACGGCAAGATTCCTGTGCTGGTACTGGAAAATGGTGATAGCCTGAGTGAGTCCAACGCTATTTTGAATTTTCTTGCCGAAGGCACATCGTGGCTACCAAAGGAGCGTTTGGCTAGGGCGCGGGTGCTCGAATGGCAATTTTTTGAACAGTACAGCCATGAACCCTATATCGCCACTGCGCGATTTATCAATAAATACCTGGGCTTGCCTGATGATCGTCTCGAAGAATATCAGGCGAAACAGCAGGGCGGTCATCAGGCGCTAAAGGTGATGGAGCAACAGCTTGCGCGATCCCCGTTTGTTGCGGGCGAGCAGCCGAGCATCGCCGATATCAGTCTCTATGCCTATACGCATGTTGCGCACGAGGGTGGGTTTTATCTTGCGGGTTATCCGGCTATTGGTCGTTGGCTGGAAGCAGTGGAAGCATTGCCAGGGCATGCGACGATGGCCAGCCTGATGACAGAGGCAGCATGTCAGTGAAAATTCTCCACACCTCCGATTGGCATTTGGGACGAACGCTCTATGGCCGCAAACGCTACGATGAATTTGAAGCGTTTCTCGACTGGCTTGGGCAAATAATAGAAGCTGAGTCTGTCGATGTGCTACTGGTTGCGGGTGATATTTTTGACACCGCTGCGCCGAGCAATCGTGCTCAGGCGCTCTACTACCAATTTCTTTGCCGCATTGCCGGTTCGAGCTGCCGCCATGTTGTCGTTATTGCCGGCAATCACGATTCCCCCTCGTTTCTCGATGCGCCGCGCGAACTGCTGAAGGCATTGTCCGTGCATGTCGTGGGCGCCGCCGCTGATGATCCGCAACAGGAAGTCATCGTATTGCATGATCGTGACGGCAGGCCCGAGCTGATCGCCTGTGCCGTGCCTTATTTGCGCGATCGGGATATTCGGCTGGTGGAGGCGGGTGAGAGCCCTGCCAGCAAGGAGCAGAAGCTGGTGGAGGGTATTCGTCGGCACTATGAGGTGGTGGGTGAGGCTGCTTCTGCTGTACGTGCAACGCTTGGCGGTGACATTCCCATCGTCGGCATGGGTCACTTGTTTACCGCCGGCGGGCAAACCATTGAAGGCGACGGCGTGCGGGAACTCTATGTCGGTTCGCTGGCTCACATCACTGCCGCGATCTTTCCCGACTGTTTCGACTATGTTGCCCTTGGCCATCTTCATGTGCCGCAGAAGGTGGGTGGCCATGAGCACATACGATATTCCGGTTCGCCATTGCCGATGGGGTTTGGTGAAGCAAGGCAGCAGAAGTCAGTCTGCCTGATCGATTTCGACGGCTGTCAGCCCAAAATCCGAACACTGGATATCCCCTGTTTCCAAGCCCTGTGCCGGTTCAGTGGAGACTGGGAGGCGCTTGCAACCGGCATTGCCAAACTCGTCGATGACAACAGTAATGCCTGGCTTGAGATCAACTATGATGGCGAAGATGTCATCTCAGACCTGAGGCAGCGCTTGGAAACCGCCATCGAAGGCAGCAATCTGGAAATTCTCCGTATCCGCAACAACCGCATCGTCGAAAGAGCTCTGGGCCGCATGCGAGAGGATGAAACGCTGGATGACCTCGACGTTTTCGACGTGTTTCAACGCTGTTTAGATGCGCACGACATCGCTACCGATCAGCGCGAACTGCTGCAAAATGCCTACCATGAAACGGTGATGTCGCTGCAAGAAGAGAGTGACGCCAACTGAAAAGTGGTCGGAGTGAGAGGATTCGAACCTCCGGCCCCTGCCTCCCGAAGGCAGTGCTCTACCAGGCTGAGCTACACTCCGAGTTGAATTTTTTCGGAGACAGATTGTAGCATGGCGTTTCGGTAGAAACGAACAGCCTCTGTTATCGATCCAATTCCTACCCGTGGGTCGATGACAGAGGCTGTGGCCATAGGGAAACTATGGACAATCTTGAGAAGCTGGTCACGGACTGATCTTTGAGTTGGCTGTTCGTCTTGGTGCGGGCTTCGTGATGAATGGCTGCTTTGCTAGACTCCGGCGGGGTTCAGGGCGTCGGCGTGTGCCGGTCGTTTTGCTAGGTCAGGATATCCGGGGCCTGCTTGAAGGACAACGGGGAAGGAACTATGAGTAAGAGCTATAGCCAGGCAGTAAAGAACAGGCTGAAAAATTTTGTCAAAAAAACAGTCCCTTATCGGATACATTTACAGCCTTGCGGCACGATCGCCCCTGAAGACCTGGCGGCGCGAGAAGGTGCCGCCAAGGTAAATTATCTGCGCGTGTATGAGGACTACGAGACGATTCTGCCGCTTCCGGTCGAGTTAAGTGACAATCTATCGACGTTTGCTTGTTATGACGAAGTCCATTCACGTCCTGATGGACATAAATATCTGGCATACAGAGACAGCTATGAGGTAGTCAGTATTTCTGGTGGACGGCTGTCTTCGAACAACATGTCCAATATTTCAATAATTACTGATCAGAATGAGATCGTTGAGAGGGTTTCTTATCAGTACAGAGTAGATCGCAGAGCGTCTGCATCCGAGAATGATCTGTTTCAGCAGCGTTATTTTACCGAGCCTGAATATATCGACGGCACTGTTGCAACATTACTGGCAGGCCATGGTGCGACGCATAATGTGAGTCATTGGTTATATGATTCGATTCCTCGTATCCATCTTCTCATGGAAGCAGGGGTGTTTGATGAAATCGACTACTTCGTCGTTCCTGCCTATAATACCGAGTATCATGAATATACACTTGGTCGTTTCGGAATCGATAAAAGCAAGGTTATTCCCGGATCGAGAGATATGCATCTCGTCGCGAAAAGACTTGTCGCCACATCACATCCACGGGGAAACAGGAGTTTTATTCTCCCGACTTGGGTATACGAATTTATTCGCTCAAGCTATCTGGATACGCAAGAAGATGGGAGTGGACAGAGGAAGCGAATTTATATCAGCCGCAAAGACTCAGGCTATCGAGGAATTATCAACGAAGCGGAAGTAGAAAGCCTATTGAAAAAATATGGTTTCGAGAGCGTCGTGCTTTCAGAGCTGTCTATGGGTGACCAAGTGACCTTATTCAGTTCTGCCGAGATAGTTGTATCTGCGAGTGGTGCAGGTCTTTCCAAGCTTTTTTTCGCTCCCCATGACTGCGCAGTTATCGAATTGTTTTCAACGGGATTTGTGCATACCGCATTTTACAATGTTGCGTATCTCGGTGGGTTGAATTACAAAGCGTTGGTTACCGATGTCGACAACCCGGCTTCCACCATGGCCGCGGGGCAGAGGGAAAGTTTTGCTGTCGATATCGACAAACTCAAAACAGCTCTTGACGGCTTTCTCTCATGACCTCCGAAATAGGCGTATTCCAAGTAACAGCAAAGGCATTACCCAATGCCACACACCGCCGCCCTGGGCTGTGAATCTCCTGGCGCCTGAGTCGCCTTTAACCGAGACGACGACGCGCGATTCGCTATCCGCGCCGGGCACGACGTTGAGCAGGATGCGGTGCGCCGTTTCCCTGCCGCTGTCATCTTTGACCCAATAGCTGAAGGCGTCGGGGCCGGTGTAGCCAGCGGTTGATGCATAGGTGCCGATATTCCCGTTGAGCGATACGGTGCCATGTAAGGGTTGGCTGACGGCGCTGATGAGGCCGCTCAGGTCTGCTTCAGCGGTCAGGTCTATTTCTGTCGGTTCGCCAGAGATGGCGATCAAGCGGGGTTGCTCAGGCGCTGGCGGAGCGGGTTTTGCAATCTCTGGTAGTACGGTGATCTGAAAGCTTTCTTCACCGCAATAGTATTCCTTGCCGCCGGTGGCGTAGTCGACCACTTCGTAATAGACGGTGGCACTGCCACTGGCGTTGGGTTTCAGCGTGTATTCGAGGCTCCAGGATGGATAGCTGACGTGCGGGAGCACGTCGAATAGCGCGGTATTGTCGGTTCGGGTGATCCAGAGGGTGTCGTTTGGCTGCTCTTCGTCGTCATCGCGTGGACTCATCGCCCATTGTGGGATGTGGACGTTTCCTGCGTTTTCGATATTGATCTGATCGATGGTCGTGGCGCAGAAGCGCTCGGAAAGATCGATGTCGCGGCTGACGGCATTACCGGCAAGGTCGCGAATGATCAGTCGACCGCGACCGGGCAGGTTATCGTCGCTGCGGCGGATGCTGAAGCGGGCTGCCTTCGCACCAGGTGTGAAGGGTGTAACGTCGAGCACCAGGTTGTCCGATGTCGAATCCAGGGTGAGCGATGCCAGGCCGGTATCCTGATTCAGCAGGCCGTCACCGTCGATATCTTCGTCGGGTTCGAGCTGCCCATTGCTGTTGCTGTCCTCGCTGCGGAAATCGATGGCGCCATTGCCGTTCAGGTCCTCCCGCGGGGACAGGGTGCCGCTGAGATCGAGGTCTTCACTGTCGCCGGCAAAGCCCTCGAACCCGTTGTCGCCGCGACGCAGAATGACGTTGGGTGGCCAGTTGTCGACAGCACCATTCGATACTGCTTCGCCAAACCGCCCCAGGTAGATGCGGCCGTCACCGGTAGCGGGATCGTCGTCCAGGTCGGTTGATGTATTGCCGAGTACAAACACGGCACCCGAGGTGGTGGCTGCAATGCTGTTGGGCTGATTGAAACCACGACCACCATATTGATCGACGCCAAGAAACTCGCCTTCGGGTGTCCATGCGGCAGTAAAGGCATCGTAGTTGCCACTGCGGTCGTTGTTGCCGAGTGTGCCGTGGGTGTAGCCGGTGACGAACAGGGTTCCATTCTTGCCAATGGTCATGGCTTTGGGGATATCCGACGCATCGCTGCCCAGGCTGCGTGTCCACAGCCGCTCGCCGCTGGCGGTAGTACGGCTGATGAAGATATCGGCGTCGCCCTGGTTGGGCAGTGCCTCCAGATCCCCATAACTGTAGCTGGTGAGAAAGAGATCACCATTGTCAGCGGGCGCGAGCGCGACTGCATAGTCGGGGCGGGCCGTGCCAAACTGCCTTGACCAAAGCGCTTTCCCATCGGTTGAGAACGCGCGCAATACGATGTCGGGTTTGCGGTTGCTCGGGCTGCCGTCGAGCTTGCCACGGCTGTTGCCAGCCAGATAGATGGTATCGCCGATGCGTGTCAGCGCGGTGGCAATGTCGGATTCGGCGGTGCCGAACTGACGCAGCCAGCGCTGCTCGCCGGTTGGTGTGAAACTCGCCAGATACATATCGTGACCACCCAAGGACCCGGCCTCCGTCAACGCACCGCCAGTGCGGCCCGCAACATAGATATTGCCCTCACCATCGCTGGTGATTGCCTGGCTGTTGTCATATTCGCTGGAGCCGAACTGGCGTGTCCAGACAATAGAGCCGTCGGCATCGAGCCGTGAGATGAACACATCAAAGGAGCCAGCAGGTTCGGCCTCTGTCATTGCACCGGGTGTCGTACCGGTAATATAGAGATTGCCATTGCCATCGACGGTGCTGGCACCGATATAGTCGTGGTCGTCGCTGCCCAACACGCGTGACCACAGACGCTCGCCCCGCACCGAGAACGCCGTGACGAACACATCGCTGCCACCGTGGCTATCCTGGTTGTCGATGCTGCCGAGAAACTCGCCTGCGACATAGAGACCGCCGCTGGGGCTTGCCGCCAATGATTCACCCGAGGCGTTGTCACCGTATTGCCAGATCGTGCCTGGTGCCAATTGTTGTTCCGCCGCATTCAACGCGAGGGGGCTGAGCATGGTCAGCGTCAGCAGTGTTCTAGTGAAAGAGGGGCGCGATGTGTTCATGGCTGTCATCCGTGGTTGTGAAATGGGCTCCGTTGCCCGTAGTTGGCCAGAGACGGGAGACCCGCAGCCAGTGTGAACATCAAGCGACTGCCGAGGTCAGAACAGTGATCACACCGATTCGTATGATTCGCTAGCGACGGCTGTCGGCTGGCCGTGACGCCGGTGGTGGAAGATGGTAGGGCGGGTATTGGTGTTTTTTATGTTCATTATCAGTAACTACTCAGCTCACCACTGAAACACGTCATCTCTGCGTTGGGAAATGGTCATTTACCCATGTAAACTCACATTTCCCGCCTTGATCTGACGCGTTTCAGCGGCAATCTGAGCAGTTACGCTTCTATTTTTCTGCCTACTGAATAGTTACCATTATCGGTGTGCGAGGGTGAGATATTGTGTGCAGGCAGGTCGCCGCTCTTGCTACCATGGGCGGACACTAAAGCGCTTCCAGCCGCGTATCACTCAACATAAGTTTCAGTATCCACCGACTCCCGGGGGAGAGGGGAAGCAGTGCGTCGGCAGGTTGGGTAAAGTGCAGCGTGCCCAACAATCGTGGCACGGCTCTGATAAGCGGCGAAGCCTGAGGTACAAGAACCACAACGATGAACGAGTCAGCCAACATGCCAGACGGAGATAACATGCAGCCCGCAAAGGCTGCGATGTTGCCTCGCGCCGAGACTGGCCCGATGATGGCTGATTACCAAGCTCGGCTGGCATCGGGCGAACTGGTGGCGGATGCCTGGCAACATGGCATCGTAGAGCGGCTCGATCAGCTCTGCCAGGAACTCTCTGTGCAGCGGGAAGCATGGCTGGGTGCGAAGTCGGGGCCAATGAAGTGGCTGGCGTTGATCGGTTTGACCAAACCCACGCGTCCTGCACCCGTCACCGGGCTCTATCTCTGGGGTGGAGTTGGCCGCGGCAAGACGTATCTGCTGGATCTTTTTTTCGACACGCTCCCGTTTCATGAGAAGCTGCGTCTGCATTTCCACCGTTTCATGCAGATCGTCCATGATGAGCTGAAGCTATTGGGCGATCTGGAAGATCCACTGGAGCCCGTCGCCGAGCGAATGGCGGCACGGGCGCTGGTGATCTGTCTCGATGAATTGCAAGTAAACGATATCGCCGACGCCATGCTGTTGGGGCGCTTGTTCGAGCATCTGTTCAACCACGGTGTCACGTTGGTCGTCACGTCGAACGAACAGCCGCGCGACCTTTACCGCGACGGCCTGCAGCGGGCGCGTTTTCTCCCTGCCATCGATCTGCTGGAGCGTTACTGCAAGGTGGTGGAATTTGGCGGTGACATCGATTACCGGCTGCGGCTGATGGAGCAGCTCGATGTCTGGCTGCCTTCCGGCGATGATCATTCAGAAACATTGATGCGGCAGCATTTCATGAAACTGCGCGGCATCAACCTGCATGCGGATCGCACCGATATCATCATCAACCACCGCCGCATTCCGGTAAAGATGTGGGCCGATGGCATAGTCTGGTTCGCCTTCGAGGAATTGTGTACTACTGCCCGGGGCACCAGCGATTACATCGAAATCGCCACGTTTTTTCATACCGTGATGATTTCCGATATTCATGTCATGGATGCAATGCAGGATGACGTCGCGCGTCGCTTCATCAATATGGTCGATGAATTTTATGACCGCAATGTCAATCTGATTGTCTCGGCAGCCGCTTCGCCGGAGGGGCTTTATACTGGCAGCCGGCTCAGGGAAGTGTTTCAGCGCACCAGCAGCCGCTTGATCGAAATGCAATCACGGGAATATTTTGCCCGTCATCACCGCGAGACGCCCTATGAGCTGGAACGATAAACGCCCGATGTCTCCCCATTTGCAGGTCTACGACCTGCCCATGACCGCGCGCCTGTCGATTCTGTTTCGTGCCGCCGGGGTGCTGCTGTATTTTGTCATGGTAGCGCTGGTTGTGGTGCTGGGCATCATCGCTGCCGGCGAGGCTGCCTGGTCGTGGCTGCAACGATTATTGTTATCCACGCTGGGAAAAAGCGCTCTGTTTCTGGTGACGCTGATATTTTATTACCACCTCTGCAACGGCGTTCGTCATCTCGTCTGGGATACCGTGCGAGGGCTGGAATTGTCGTCGTTGCGCAGTTCGGGCTATATCGTTATTGCCGCGACCGTGCTGTTGACGTTGCTAACCTGGGGGTTGGCCTGATGCGCGGCAGCCGTCATTTTCTGTCGCAGCGCCTGACTGCGTTGGCGCTGATTCCGCTGGTGATCTGGTTTTGTTTTTTTCTGGCAAAACTGCCCGGCGCCAATTACGCAGATATCGTGGCCTGGTTGCAGCTGCCTCGCAATGCCATTTTATTTGCGTTGACGCTGATGCTGGGTTTATATCATGGCGAACTGGGTGTGCAGGTGGTGATCGAGGACTATATTTCCCCCGGACGATTCCAGCGCTTCCTACTTGCATCGCTCAAGTTTCTGCGGGTTTTTCTGATAATGCTTGGATTGTTTTTTCTTTTTCGCGTCATGCAGGTGCAGCCATCGTGATCAGCCACAGTTATCCCATCGTCGAGCATTTTCACGATGTCGTCATCGTCGGTGCGGGTGGGGCAGGGCTGCGCGCCACCCTCGGCATGGCAGCTACCGGCTTGTCCACCGCCTGCATTACCAAGGTCTTTCCCACCCGCAGCCACACCGTGGCGGCCCAGGGCGGCATTTCCGCCGCACTCGGCAATATGGGTGAAGACAGCTGGCAGTGGCATATGTACGACACCGTCAAGGGCTCCGACTGGCTCGGTGATCAGGACGCCATCGAATACATGTGCCGCGAGGCCATTCCAGCTGTCATCGAGTTGGAGCATTTCGGTGTCCCGTTTTCGCGCACCGAGGATGGACGCATCTATCAGCGTCCTTTTGGCGGCATGACGACGCACAATGGCGAAGGCGTCGCCCAGCGTACCTGTGCCGCCGCCGACCGCACTGGCCATGCGATTCTACACACGCTGTACCAGCAGTCGCTCAAGCATGGCGCCGAGTTCTACATCGAATATGTGGTCATCGACCTGCTGATGGATGATGGTGTCTGCAAAGGCGTGCTGGCCTGGGATCTGGCCGGCGGCACGCTGCACCGGTTTCGCGGTCATCGAGTTGTGCTGGCCACCGGCGGGGCAGGGCGCTGCTACTTCTCCGCCACCTCGGCGCATACCTGCACTGGCGATGGCAACGCCATGGTGCTGCGCGCCGGGCTGCCATTGCAGGACATGGAATTTGTCCAGTTCCACCCCACCGGCGTGTATGGCGCTGGTGTCCTGATCACCGAGGGCGTGCGCGGCGAGGGCGGCTATCTGACCAACGCCGATGGCGAGCGTTTCATGGAACGCTATGCGCCGAATGCCAAGGACCTCGCCTCGCGCGATGTCGTCTCACGGGCGATGACGTTGGAGATCAATGCTGGTCGCGGTGTCGGGCCGCACAAGGATCATCTGCATCTCAATTTGATGCACCTCGGGCGTGAGGTGATCGACGAACGCCTGCCGGGCATCGCCGAAAGCGCGCGAATTTTCGGTGGTGTCGATGTTACCCGCGAGCCGATCCCGGTGCTGCCGACGGTTCATTACAACATGGGCGGTATTCCCACCAATCACCACGGCGAAGTCGTCTGTCCGCAAGATGGGGAGTCAGAGGCCGTCGTGCCGGGGCTGATGGCCATCGGCGAAGGCGCTTGCGTCTCGGTCCACGGTGCCAATCGGCTTGGCTCCAATTCACTGCTGGACATTATCGTTTTTGGCCGCGCTGCTGCTTTGCGTGCTGCGGAACAGTTGCAGCCGGGTCAGCCTCACGCAGCGCTGCCGGATGCCGTTACCGACGCCGTGCTCGACCGCTTCGACCGCCTGCGTCACGCCGATGGCGAGCATCCCACCGCCGCCATCCGTGACCGCATGCAGCGTACCATGCAGCAACACGCTGCCGTTTTTCGCAGTGGCGAAATCCTGCAGCAGGGCATCGCTAAAATGCGTGAGATCGCCGCCGAATTTCGTGACGTGCGTGTCACCGACCGGGGCATGCAATGGAATACCGACCTGGTCGAAACGCTGGAACTGGAAAATCTGCTGCAACAAGCGCAGATCATTATCCACGGTGCCGCCAATCGAACCGAAAGCCGCGGCGGCCATGCCCGCGACGACCACCCCGACAGGGACGATGAAAACTGGATGAAACACACCCTCGCCTGGTTGCATGAATCGGGCGAGGTGCGTTTCGACTACCGCCCGGTTCACCTCTACACCCTCACCGAGGAATGCGAAGTGATACCGCCAAAAAAACGGGTGTATTGATGGCTGAATTCCGCCTCCCCGCCAATTCCGTGGTCAAGCCGGGAAAAACCTGGCCTGCGCCTGACAACGCAAAAAATATCCGCCGCGTCATCGTCTATCGCTATGATCCCGAAGACGAGCAAAATCCCCGCACCGATACCTACACGATCGACATCGACCACTGCGGCCCGATGGTGCTCGACGCACTGCTGAAAATAAAAAACGAGATCGACCCGACGCTGGCGCTGCGACGCTCCTGCCGCGAAGGCATCTGCGGCTCCTGTGCGATGAATATCGATGGCCGCAACACCCTGGCCTGCACCAAACCCATTGCCGATATTGCCGGTGACATCAAAATCTATCCGCTACCCCACCAACCGATCATCAAGGATCTGGTTTCCGATCTCGACAACTTCTATCGCCAATACGCCTCGGTAGAACCGTGGCTGAAAAATGATGCGCCAGCCCCTGAACGCGAACGGCGCCAGAGCGTCGAACAGCGCAAGCAACTCGACGGCCTCTACGAATGCATCCTCTGCGCCTGCTGCTCCACCAGCTGCCCCAGCTACTGGTGGAACCCCGATCGCTACCTAGGCCCCGCCGCCCTGCTCAACGCCTGGCGCTGGATCGCCGACTCCCGTGACGACGCCAGCCAACAACGCCTCCAAGCCCTAGACGACCCCTTCAAACTCTACCGCTGCCACACCATCATGAACTGCACCGACGCCTGCCCCAAAGGACTTAACCCCGCCAAAGCGATTGCGGAAATCAAGAAGAAGTTGGTGCTGAAAGAGTGACACCAGCCTCCCGAGTCGGATTGGAAGGCTGATCTAGCATCGTTTAGTATAGAGTTTTACCGTAATAACAGCTGATCGGGCAGGTGTCGAGTTAGGGGTGTTCGTTGTAGAGGGAGGGGCTGCTGAAGAGATTCTCAGGATTCAGGTGTGGTTGTCGAGAGACTTAAGAATGATTTGTTGTGCCCTAAAAGGAAAGACATGAAAGAAATTCCTACATTCGATTCGCTGATGAATCCACTACTGAAAGCACTCAGTCAGTTGGGTGGTTCAGGGTCAATCGATGAAATATACGAAAAGGTTGCGGAGATAGAAGATATTGGCGAGGAAATACTATCTGTTCCTCATAATCCTGAGAAAAGCAATCAAACGGAAGTGGCTTATCGGTTGGCATGGGCTAGAACATATCTCAGAAAATACGGCTTTCTTGAAAATTCAAGCAGGGGAATCTGGACGCTCACGCAAAAGGCAAAAAAAGAAAAGGAAGTTTCGCCAGAAAAGGTACTCAAATATGTTCGGGCGCTGGATAAAAAAGAACCCAACCAAAAAAAGAAAAGAGCGGGCGCGAATATTGAATTAGCCGATAACGAATCTCCGGAAGAAGCGAAAGTATGGAGAGAGGAATTACACCACCTTCTTACGAAGGAAATTAGTCCTGATGCTTTTGAGCGTCTTACGCAAAGGCTTCTAAGAGAATCGGGATTCGTTCAAGTGGAAGTTACTGGAAAGACTGGAGATGGCGGAATAGATGGCAAAGGTATAGCTAGAATAAATGGTTTAATGAGTTTCCACGTCATTTTTCAATGTAAAAAATACCAAGGTTCTGTTTCCGCTGGTGCAATTAGAGATTTTCGTGGGGCAATGGTTGGTAGAGCAGATAAAGGGCTTTTCATTACAACTGGAACATTTACCCCGGCCGCAATCAAGGAGGCCACCAGAGATGGTGCGCCACCTGTAGATTTAGTTGATGGTGAGAATTTAGCTGAAAAGCTAAAGGAGTTAAATCTTGGGGTGCAAACAGAAATGGTAGAGAAAGTGAGTATTGATAGGCAGTGGTTTCTGAATCTATAAATGGCATAACAATCTAAATGCGCTCGGACGTAAAAAAGAGCCGATTTGTTTTTCGCGCTGCTTTTTGTCGTTGCTGATTTGCGGCGTTAGGCGTAAATTGTAGAGGGTTAGGGGATCAGGAATTGCCAAATGGGAAAGTACTCAAGACTCAGAGAAAAAATACTGTCAGGAAGTGCAGATGGCAATATCTATTTTTCTGCTTTGTGTCATTTGCTGATGCGCTTAGGTTTCAACGAGCGCGTAAAGGGTGGGCATCATATTTTCACCCATGATGATGTGGATGAGATTATCAATTTGCAGCCTAAAGGCAGCAAGTCCAAACCGTACCAGATCAAACAGGTAAGAATGATTCTAGTGAAATATCATTTGGGAGAGAGCAATGTCGATTAAGTATGAGTTAATTGTTTACTGGAGCGAAGAGGATCAGTCGTTTGTGGTTGAGGTTCCCGAGTTGCCAGGATGCATGGCTGATGGAGAGAGCTATGAGCAAGCAGTAGCCAATGCTCAGTTGGTTATTGAGCAATGGATAGAGACCGCGAAGGAACTTGGCCGCAAGGTGCCGGAGCCAAGGGGTCGGCTTATGTATGCATAAGGAATCATTCTAGCCGACACAGTAAAATGCGCGGCTGGGTTTAGTTGCTGGCGGAGGTCTCGGGGGGGGCAGGTCTTGATCAAGCGCATGATTCCCCGCCCGGTGGTTTGCCGGCAGGATGCCGGCGGTCCCAGGGGCGTTTTCTTTGAGGGTGTCGTATTTAGCTGAACTTTTGTGCCGTGATACTTGGATCGCCTGTCGTTGTCAGACCACTGCTTCGATCGGGATGACTTTCCTGGCGGCTTCCTGGTAGCTGTCGATCTGGTCGAAGTTGAGGTAGCGGTAGACGTCGGCGGCCATGGTGTCGATTTTTTCTGCGTATTCCATGTATTCATCGAAACTGGGGATGCGGCCGATGATGGCTGCGACGGCGGCCAGTTCGGCGGAGGCGAGGAAGACATCGGCGTTGTCGCCGAGGCGGTTGGGGAAGTTGCGGGTGGAGGTGGAGACGACGGTGCTGTTCGGTGCGACGCGGGCCTGGTTGCCCATGCACAGCGAGCAGCCGGGTACTTCGGTGCGGGCGCCGGCGCGGCCGAAGATGCTGTAGTAGCCTTCTTCGATCAGTTGCTGCTCGTCCATTTTGGTCGGCGGTACGATCCACAGCCGGGTGGGTACAGCGCCACTGGTTTGTTCGAACATCTTACCGGCAGCGCGGAAGTGGCCGATGTTGGTCATGCAGGAGCCGATGAAGACTTCGTCGATGCCGCGCCCGGCGACTGCTGACAGTGGTTTGATGTCGTCCGGGTCGTTGGGGCAGGCGAGCAGCGGTTCGGTGATCTCGCTCATGTCGATTTCGATGACTTCGGCATATTCGGCATCGGCGTCGGCTTGCATCAGTTCAGGATTTTCCAGCCAGGCCTGCATTTTGTCGATGCGCCGCTGGATGGTGCGGGCGTCGCCATAGCCACTGGCCAGCATCCATTTGAGCATGACGACATTCGAGTTGAGGTACTCGATGATCGGTTCCTTGTCGAGCTTGATTGTGCAGCCGGCGGCGGAGCGTTCGGCCGATGCATCGGACAGTTCAAAGGCCTGTTCGACCTTCAGTTTCGGCAATCCTTCGATTTCCAGAATGCGACCGGAGAAGACGTTTTTCTTGCCTTCCTTGGCCACGGTCAGCAGCCCTTTCTGGATGGCCGCGTAGGGAATGGCGTTGACCAGGTCGCGCAGCGTGATGCCGGGCTGCATTTCACCCTTGAAGCGCACCAGCACCGATTCCGGCATGTCCAGCGGCATGACGCCGGTGGCTGCGGCAAAGGCGACCAGCCCGGAACCGGCCGGGAAGGAGATGCCGATCGGGAAGCGGGTGTGGGAGTCGCCGCCGGTGCCGACGGTGTCGGGCAGCAGCATACGGTTGAGCCAGGAGTGGATGACGCCATCGCCGGGGCGCAGCGAGATGCCACCGCGGTTCATGATGAAGTCGGGCAGCGTATGCTGGGTGTCCACGTCCACTGGCTTGGGGTAGGCGGCGGTGTGACAGAACGACTGCATTACCAGGTCAGCGGAAAAGCCGAGGCAGGCGAGATCCTTCAGCTCGTCGCGGGTCATCGGCCCAGTGGTGTCCTGCGAGCCGACGGTGGCCATCTGCGGTTCACAGTACATGCCCGGGCGCACGCCCTCCATGCCGCAGGCCTTGCCGACGATCTTTTGCGCCAGGGTAAAGCCCTTGCTGCTTTGTGCCGGCGTTTCCGGTGTGCGGAACAGGGTCGACGGTGGCAGGCCGAGCGCTTCGCGGGCGCGTGCGGTCAGCGCGCGGCCAATGATCAGCGGAATACGGCCACCCGCACGAACTTCGTCGAGAATGACATTGGGTTTGAGCTTGAACTGGCTGATGACTTCGTCGCTGTCGTGACGTTTGACCACGCCTTCATAGGGATAGATGTCGATGACATCGCCCGTTTCCATTTTCGATACGTCCAGCTCGATTGGCAGCGCACCGGCGTCTTCCATTGTGTTGAAAAAGATCGGTGCGATCTTGCCGCCCAGGCAGTAGCCGCCGGCGCGTTTGTTGGGGATATGCGGAATATCGTGTCCCATGTGCCACAGTACGGAGTTGGTGGCCGATTTGCGTGACGAGCCGGTGCCGACCACATCGCCGACATAGGCCAGCGGATAGCCTTTTTCCTTGAGCTTTGCGATGGTGCTGATCGGGCCGATCTCGCCCGGCTTGTCCGGGGTGATGCCGTCGCGCGGCATTTTCAGCATGGCCAGCGCGTGCAGCGGAATATCAGGCCGCGACCAGGCATCCGGGGCTGGGGAGAGGTCGTCGGTATTGGTCTCGCCGGGAACCTTGAACACCGTGACGGTAATTTTTTCCGGCAGCTCGTCTTTAGAGGTAAACCACTCGCCCTCGGCCCAGGACTCCAGAACCCGCTGTGCATGCGGGTTGCCAGCATCAGCCTTTTCCTTCACATCATGGAAGGCGTCGAAGATCAGTAACGTGTGGGACAGCGCGTCAGCCGCTTTGGATGCCAGCGCGTCGTCGTCGAGACACTGGATCAGCGGCTCGATATTGTAACCACCCAGCATGGTGCCCAGCAGTTCGACCGCTTTTTCCTTGTCGATCAGCGGTGATTCGGCCTCGCCACGGGTAATGGCGGCAAGAAACCCAGCCTTCACATAGGCGGCTTCGTCCACACCGGCCGGCACCCGATCGCTCAACAGTTCGAGCAGAAATGCCTCTTCGCCAGCGGGTGGCTGCTTCAGCAGTTCGACCAGGTCGGCGGTTTGCGTGGCGTTGAGCGGCAGCGGCGGAATACCCTTGGCTTCACGTTCGGCGGCATGGGCGCGGTAGGTTTCAAGCATGTTTGTGGTCATGGTGTTCCTTGGAAATGGGTTATTTCGACGGGAGCGTTCGTCCGTCGTGACATTGATCAGTTGTGCAGGGCGGTATCCTGATGCGGCAGGACTGAGACCCCGGCATGGAAAGCAATTCAGGTTCGGAGTTCATCGGTTCAATGTTGGCGCTATTCGCCAACATTGCTGCTTGCCCTGACAGCTTCCCCCTTTTTCAAAGGGGGGTTTGAGGGAGATTTTCAAGGGCTTGCTGTGAACTCGACGCTGTTCAAAACCCCCCTCGCCATTTGGCAAATAACGGGGTCTCTCTCAACTCCATTATAGCGTAGTCGGGTGGCTACATCTCAGCGCTGCGAAATCTCAGCGCTGCGAAATCGGCACATAGTCGCGTGTCGCCTCGCCAACATATAGCTGCCGCGGGCGGCCGATGCGGGATTTCTCGTCGCTCATCATTTCATTCCATTGCGAGATCCAGCCGATGGTGCGGGCCATCGCGAACAGCACGGTGAACATGTTCAGTGGTATGCCCATCGCCACGAAGATGACGCCGGAATAGAAATCGACATTGGGGTAGAGGTTGCGCTGCTGGAAGTACGGATCGTTGAGCGCAATTTCTTCCAGTTTCATCGCGGTGTCGAGCAGCTTTTGGTGTTCACCATCGGTTTCGCTGTCGAGGATGTCGTGGCAGATCTTGCGGATGATGCGGGCGCGTGGGTCGTAGGTTTTGTACACGCGGTGGCCGAAGCCCATCAGGCGGAAGCGGTCGTTTTTGTCCTTGGCGCGTTCGACATAGTGTTCGATGGGTTTGCCGGATTCATTGATCTCCTGCAGCATGCGGATCACCGCCTCGTTGGCGCCGCCATGCGCCGGCCCCCAGAGCGTGGCGATGCCGGCAGCGACGGCGGCGAAGGGGTTGGCCTCCGAGCTGCCAGACAGCCGTACCGTTGAGGTGGAAGCGTTCTGTTCGTGGTCGGCATGCAGGATCAGGATCAGATCCAGCGCCTTGGCAAATTTCGGATCGGGCGTATAAGGCGCGGTGGGATTGGCGAACATCATGTGAAGAAAGTCTTCTGCATAGCTCAGCTTGGCGCGCGGATACATGAACGGCAGGCCCTTGGCGTAGCGGTAGCTCCAGGCAGCGATGGTCGGCATCTTGGCGATCAGCTGGTGGGCGACGATCTCGCGGTCGTGGGGATCGTGGATGTTCATGTGCTCGTGGTAGAACGCCGACAGTGCGCCGACCACCCCCATCATGATCGCCATCGGATGGGCATCGCGCCGGAAACCACTGTAGAAGCGCTTCAGTGCCTCGTGCACCATCGTGTGTTGGTTGATGGTGTCGATGAAAGTGTCGAGTTCGGCGGCGGTTGGCAGGCGGCCATAGTAGAGCAGATAACAGGTTTCCAGATAGCTGCTGTGCTCGGCGAGCTGTTCGATCGGGTAGCCGCGATATTGCAGCACGCCTTGCTCGCCATCCATGTAGGTAATGGTGCTGGCGCAGCTGGCGGTGGAGACGTAGCCCGGATCGTAGGTGAAGTACCCCAGCGCCTTGTAGAGCGGGCGCACATCAATGGTAGGCGGGCCAGCGGTGGGTTCGAGCACATCCAGTTTGATCTCGCGGCCGGTGCTGTCGTCGATCAGGGTTACGGTTTTTTTCGTCATATCGGTATATACGTTCGCCGCAGCAGCGCGGACGAAGAACTAGGAAACAGCAGCGATTTTACCCTACCGGGACTGGTGTTGCGGAAATTTCGGCAATTGGTCGGGATATTTCCAATCGCCAGAAACATGGCTGCGCATCCCGGGACCGCCGCCGTCCCGGCGGCATTGCCGGCAGCGACTACCAGCCCGTGGCTTTGGCGACGCCCTGACCCAGCAATGCCGGTGAGCGTACCGTGTGGACACCCGCTTTCTCCAGCGCGGCGAATTTCTCCTCCGCAGTGCCCTTGCCACCGGCGATGATCGCACCGGCATGGCCCATGCGCTTGCCCTTGGGCGCGGTGACACCGGCGATATAGGCGGTCACCGGCTTGCTCACTTCGCTTTGGATGAACTCGGCGGCTTCTTCCTCGGCGGTGCCACCGATCTCGCCCACCATCAGGATGGCTTCGGTCTGCGGGTCGGCCTCGAACAGCGCCAGCGCATCGATAAAGCTCATGCCGGGGATTGGGTCACCGCCGATGCCGATGCAGGTGCTCTGACCGTAGCCGGGGTCGGAAGTCTGTTTGACGCATTCGTAGGTCAGGGTGCCGGAACGCGAGACCACGCCGACCTTGCCAGGCTGGTGGATCAGGCCGGGCATGATGCCGATCTTGCATTCGCCGGGGGTGATGATGCCGGGGCAGTTGGGGCCGATCAGGCGCAGGCCGAGGCTGTCCACCACCATTTTTGCTTCGAGCATGTCCAGCGCCGGAATACCCTCGGTGATGCAGACGATCAGCTCGATGCCAGCTTCGGCAGCCTCGATGATCGAATCCTTGCAAAATGGCGCCGGTACGTAGATGACGCTGGCATCGGCGCCAGTCTCGGCCACGGCATCCTTCACCGTATTGAATACCGGCAGGTCGAGGTGTGTCTGCCCGCCCTTGCCGGGGGTCACGCCGCCGACCATCTGCGTGCCGTATTCGATGGCCTGGCGGGAATGGAAGGTGCCTTGCTTGCCTGTAAAACCCTGGCAGATGACTTTGGTTTCCTTGTTGACGAGTACGCTCATGATGCAGCTCCCACGGCAGCGACGATCTTGTTGGCGGCGTCGGTGAGGTCGCTGGCGCTGATCAGTGAAACATCGCTCTGCTCCAGCAGCGCTGCCCCTTCGGCGGCATGATTGCCTTCCAGACGCACCACCACCGGCACGTCGATATGCACCTCCTTGACCGCCGCGATAATGCCTTCGGCAATCAGATCACAGCGCACGATGCCGCCGAAAATATTGACCAGTATGCCCTTCACCTTATCGTCGGAAAGAATGATCTTCAGCGCCTCGGCGACGCGCTCAGCCGTGGCCGAACCGCCCACATCGAGAAAGTTGGCCGGTTCGCCACCCTGCAGCTTGATGATGTCCATGGTTGCCATTGCGAGCCCGGCACCGTTGACCATGCAGCCGATATTGCCGTCCAGCGCCACATAGTTCAGATCCCATTCGGCGGCACGGATCTCGCGCGGATCTTCCTGGCTTTTGTCACGCATCGCCACCAGATCGGGGTGACGGTACAACGCACTGCCATCGATATTGATCTTGCCGTCGAGGCACAGCAGGTCACCGCCCGTTGTCACCACCAGCGGATTGATCTCCAGCAGCGACAGATCCTTTTCCTTGAACAACCGCGCCAGCCCCGCCAGCAACTGGCCGAACTGCTTGACCTGGGCGCCTTCCAGACCCAGCGCAAAAGCCAGTTCGCGGCCCTGGTAGGGCATCAGCCCGACGATCGGGTTGATGCGGGTCTTGTGGATTTTCTCCGGCGTCTCGGCGGCGACCTTCTCGATCTCCATGCCGCCCTCGGTGGAGGCCATGATGGTGATGCGCCGCGCGGCACGATCGAGTACCGCACCGAGATAGAGCTCACGCCCGATCTCGCAGGTCTCCTCGACCAGTACGCTGTTGACCGGTTGGCCGTTGGCGTCCGTCTGAAAGGTCACCAGTCGTGTGCCGAGCAGTGTTGCCGCCACCTCTGATGCTTCCTCGGGCGAGTTGACCAGCTTCACGCCGCCGGCCTTGCCGCGTCCGCCAGCGTGAACTTGCGCTTTGACGACAACCCGTTCGGTACTCAACTCCGCAGCAGCGGTTTCTGCCTCTTTGGCTGTGGTGGCGACAATGCCTGCCGGCACCGGCATGCCATAGTCACGAAACAGCGATTTGGCCTGATATTCGTGCAGATTCATGTTGTTGTTCTCGTGCTTGGGCGGGCAGCGCTCGGCTGCTGGCCTGGGTAGATATTGGTTCTTTGGTCGCTTCCTCGAAACTATAGTGTGGATCATATCATGAGGGCGCGAAGCGGTAGCGAGCCTGTTTGTGTCCCCGTTTGCCTGCCCGAGCATCGCAGTGTTCAGCCGGATCAGCCCGCAGGGGCGGGCCAGGGAAGGCCCGCGTTGGCCGCGCGAATGGACGCGTCGGCCAACCCCGGCTGAACGCGAGAAGCGCAGGAAGCGGCAGGCAAGTCGGGCGGCTTTTCTTTGGTTACTTTCTTGCAGCTGTTGGCAAGAAAGTAACTCGCCCCACGGGAGGGGGCGAAACCCGCAGGACGCCAATGCTGGCTGGGAATGTACTGATTCTTTAAACGCCCCCTGAGGTCTGCTGAAGGCGCGTTTTATAGGCCAGGCTGTAACTACTCAGCTCACCACTGGAATGCGCCATCTCTGCGTTGGGAAATGGTCATTTACACGCGTAAACTCACATTTCCCGCCTTGATCTGACGCATTCCAGCGGCAATCTGAGCAGTTACGGTTCTACTTGAGCGAGCGCTGAATAGTTACGCCAGGCTTTGGTTTGTTTGGCACCAACCAAGATCATCAACTATCACTTATCGTCGTCGATTGACCCCATGAATCATCCTGCCATCCACGGCGAGCGCGGCTTCGTGCAGGGCTTCCGACAGGGTGGGGTGGGCGAAGATGCTGCGTGCCAGGTCTTCCGCTGTGTTTTCCGATTCGATGGCGATGACGGCCTGGCCGATCAGTTCGGAGGCCATGGGGCCGATGATGTGAACGCCGAGGATGCGATCGGTTTGCGCATCGGCCAGGACTTTCACTTGACCAGTGGCAGCTTGCATGGCCGTGGCGCGGCCGTTGGCGGCGAAGTTGAAGCTGCCGCTGCGGTAGTCGGTGCCGGCGGATTTGAGTGTTTGCTCGGTGGCGCCGACCCAGGCGATTTCAGGCTGGGTGTAGATGATGAAGGGAATGGCGTCGTAGTTGATGTCGGGCTTTTGGCCCGCGATTCGTTCGGCTACGGCGATGCCTTCTTCCGAGGCTTTGTGGGCGAGCATCGGGCCGCGCACGGCGTCGCCGATGGCCCAGATGCCGGGCTGACCGGTCTGGCAGAACTCATCGACCTCGATACGGCCGGCGTCGTCCAGCGTAATGCCTGCGTCAGGGCTGATGCAGTCGGCGGTGTTGGGCTTTCTGCCGACGGCGACGATCAGGCGATCCACGGTTAGCGACTGTTGGCCCTTGCTACCGCTGTAGGTCAGCGTGACTGCGTTGCCGTTTGTCTCCGCGCTTTCCAGCTTGGCGCCGAGGCGGATGTCGAGCCCCTGCTTGCTCAGTTCACGTTTGGCCAGCCGGGCGATCTGCGTATCGGCTGCAGGCAGGAAATTCTCCAGTGCTTCGAGAATCACGACCTTGCTGCCGAGGCGTCGCCACAGGCTGCCGAGTTCCAGCCCGATGACGCCTGCGCCGATGATGCCGAGTCGTGGCGGCGCAGTCGTCCAGTCGAGCGCGGCGCTGCTGTCAACGATACGGTCGCCGTCGAACGGGGCCGACGGCAGTGCTGCGGGGATCGAGCCGGGTGCCAGGATGATGTTGTCAGACCGCAGCGTTTGCTCGTCGCCATTGTTCAGCAGCAGCGCCACCTGATGGTCTGCCAGCAGGGTGCCGTGGCCCTGGTGCCAGTCGATCTTGTTGGCCTTGAACAGTTGCGCGATGCCACCGGTCAGCTCGCTGACGATTTTCTCCTTGCGCGCGATCATGGCGGCGATGTCGATGCGGATATTGTCGGCGCTGATGCCGTGGGCAGCGGCATGGCCGGATTTTAGCTCCTCAAAGCGTTCCGAGCTTTCCAGTAGCGCTTTCGATGGAATGCAGCCGGCGTTGAGGCAGGTGCCGCCGAGTGCGGGGTCGCCGCCGGGCCGGATCCATTTTTCGATCACGGCGGTTTTCATGCCGAGCTGGGCGCAGCGAATGGCGGCAACGTAGCCACCGGGCCCGCCGCCGATGATGATGACATCGTAGTTTGTCGTCATGACTTAAACCTCCAGGTAACTACTCAGCGCCCCAGCCCGCGTAGCAGGCACACACCGAAAAGTAACGAAATGATACTGAGCCAGCCATTCAATAGCCACCCGGCCACTTGGTTTTTTTCCCCTTCACACGCGCCGCTGACGGGTGCGCTTGGAGGGGGCAACCGGCCATGGATGGCCGGTTGAAGCTTGCGCGGCAGGAAGCCGCTCAAGCTGACCCCGGAAGGCGTACCCGGCAGCGGAATCAAGCGTGTGTGGGGCGTCCTTTTTTGGGTTCCGTTTTTTGGACGAGCAAAAAATGGAACTCGCGCTGTGCGAGAATCGGTTGGAAGAATCGTAGCGCTGATGAGCGCGAAACCTATACCACCTTGCTTGATATAAATAGTGAGGACACCAAGTGGAAGATCAGGTTTGTTGGCCTCAGAACTTGGAAAGCGTGGTGGCATTGTTTCGTGGCCTATCAAGCTTTGCTGCTTCCGCCCCGGCTCTCTGCCACGGCCCCGAGTACCTTTTTGTCAACAGCAACAAAAAGGTACCAAAGCGCTGCTCTCTTGCATCCTGCAATCGCAGCATTCAGTACATCCCTGTACATCAATATCGCCCCGATTCCCCGCTGGTTCCTGCGCTTCTCGGCCCAGCCGGGGGTCGGCCGACACGTCCCTTCGTGACGGCCGACGCAGGCCATCCATGGCCTGCCCCTTCGGGCTGATCCCGACTGAGCCTGCGATGCTCGGGCGGGCAAAGGGGGAAACGAGGTTGCCATGCGACCGGTTTGGTGAGAAGTTACTTGGAAGCACAATGCCGGCTACACCTCTAGCAGGATGCGGGCGGGATCTTCGACCAGTTCCTTGATGGTACGCAGAAACAGCACGGCGCTCTTGCCGTCGATGATGCGGTGATCGTAGGAGAGGGCGACATACATCATCGGGCGAATCACCATCTCATCGTCTTCCACCACGACACGTTTCTGGATCGCGTGCATGCCGAGAATGGCGCTCTGCGGTGGGTTAAGAATGGGCGTGGAAAACAGCGAGCCGAATACGCCGCCATTGGTGATGGTGAAAGTGCCGCCGGTGAGGTCGCCGATATCGAGCTTGCCGTCGCGTGCCTTGGCCGCAAAACTGGCGATGCTGCTTTCGACGGTTGCCATGCTCATGGTTTCGGCATTGCGCAGAATTGGCACCACCAGCCCGCGCGGCGATGAGACCGCGATGCCGATGTCGCAATAGCTATGGTAGATGATGTCGTTGTCGTCGATCGAGGCGTTGACCTCGGGAAAGCGTTGTAGCGCAATGGCCGCCGCCTTGACGAACATCGACATGAAGCCGAGCCGGGCTTGATGTGTCTTCTCGAACTGATCCCGGTAGCGGCTGCGCAGATCCATCAGCGGCTGCATATTGATTTCGTTGAAAGTGGTCAGCATCGCGGTGGTCTGGGTGGCTTCCAGCAGACGTTCGGCGATGCGCTGACGCAGGCGCGTCATGGGGGCACGTTTTTCTTCGCGGCCGCCAGCCGAGTCGTGAGATTCGGGTGCCGTGACGGTGGGCTTTTCTGTCGCGGGCGCTGCTGCGGCTGCCACATCCTGTTTCAGAACCCGGCCATGTTTTCCCGATCCCTGAACATCAGCGGCATCCAGCCCGGCTTCGTTCAGCGCCTTGCGCACCGCAGGGCTGGTCTGGCCGGTTGTTTTCGTGGTGCTGTCGCCGGCTTTGTTATCGTCTGCTGATGCCTGGGAATCGCTGGTGCTGGCTGTATCATCGAGAACAGCGAGCAGTTCGCCGGAGGTGACGGTTGCCCCTTCTTCGGCCGCGATCGAGGTCAGCACGCCGGAGGCAGGGGCGGGCACTTCGAGCACAACCTTGTCTGTCTCGATATCCACCAGGGGTTCGTCACGTTCGACCGGATCGCCTGCTTTTTTGTGCCAGGTTGCCACGAGTCCGTCGGCAACCGATTCGGGAAGGGCGGGGGTTTTTATCTCGATGCTCATGCTGATGCCTGGTGGTGGTTGACGGGTTGGTGCTGATGCGCTCTGTCCCATGGGTGGGGGGGTTAATAATCAAATAACCTGATACTTGTGCCGCAGCTTCACCCCTCTCCCCAACCCTCTCCCCTCAAGGGGAGAGGGAGTATTGACTGCAACCCTCTCTCTGCGAAGGGAGAGGGAGTATTGACTGCAACCTTCTCTCTGCGAAGGGATAGGGTGCATTGAGTGCCAAATATCGCACCAACCGGGGAAAAATGTAATGGCTGTTTTTCCCGGGATAGATATTCCCAATGTTCATTATTGTCCATCGGTGCCAGGCTGTTTCGAGTGGCGGCGACTGGCTATGCTTGGTAAAAGCATAACCAGTTGCTGGCGCTTGAGTCCGGGATGACCGAGTATTCGTTTATACAGGTAGGTTTCGACAACGGGAAACAGACGTGACGCGCATGCCACCACATCCGCTCGATGAGTTGCTGCAGGAATCTCATCTGGACGCCAATAGCGCGGCCTGGATCGAGTCATTGTATGAGGTGTGGCTGCGAGATCCGGCCAGCGTCGATAGCGACTGGCGGCGTTTTTTCTCCAGCCTTGGCGCTGATCGTAGCCACGAGCCGCTGCATTCCGCGATTCGGGATGAATTCCGCAATCTTGGTTTGCGGCATGTCGGTGGCAGCGAGGAGTGCGCTTTTAGTGAAAAGCAGGTTCGGGTACTACAGCTGATCAATGCCTATCGCTTCAATGGGCATCGCAAGGCGCGTACCAATCCGCTGCAAGAGGCAGCGCCCGAAGTGCCTGAGCTGACCCTGGCCTATCACCATCTCTCTGAAGACGACCTGACGCTGGAATTCAATACCGGCTCGCTGGTGGCACCGGCGCGCTTGCCGCTGCGGGAAATTGTCGAGCGTCTGGAAAAAGCATACTGCGACACGCTCGGTTCGCAGTACATGTACATTTCGCGCAACGAAGAAAAACGCTGGGTGCAGCAGCGTATCGAGGATCTGCCATCACGGCGTCGATTTTCCGCCGAGGAGCGGATCGAAATTCTGGAAAAGCTGGTGGCGGCGGAAACGCTGGAGCGTTATCTGCATTCGAAATATGTCGGCCAGAAGCGGTTTTCGCTGGAAGGGGCCGACAGCCTGATTCCGTTGCTGCACGAGCTGATTCAATACGCTGGTGAATCGGGCACCAATGAAATCGTCATCGGCATGGCGCATCGTGGCCGGCTGAACGTGCTGATCAACGTCATGGGCAAGTCGCCCGACCAGTTGTTCCATGAATTTTCCGGTGATGTGGATTACCACGGCCGCACTGGCGATGTGAAATATCATCTGGGTTACGCTTCCGACATGAACACGCCGGGCGGGCCGGTGCATATTGCGCTGGCGTTCAATCCGTCGCATCTGGAAATTGTCGGCCCGGTGGTCGAGGGCGCGGTGCGCGCCCGTCAGGATCGGCGCGATCCCGGCAGCTCGCGTGACGAGGTGGTGCCGGTCATTATTCATGGCGATGCCGCGCTGGCCGGGCAGGGCGTCAATATGGAAACGCTGAACATGGCGGGGACGCGCGGTTATCGCACCCACGGCACGGTGCATATTGTTGTCAACAATCAGATCGGTTTTACCACCAGCACCGTGGTTGATACCCGCTCGACGGAATATTGCACCGATATTGCCAAAATGGTTGGCGCGCCGGTTTTTCACGTCAATGGAGACGACCCTGAAGCGGTGGTGGCGGCCACGCGCATGGCGATGGATTACCGCAACACCTTCCATAAAGATGTATTCATCGATCTGGTTTGTTATCGCCGGCAGGGGCACAACGAGGCCGATGAACCCTTGGCGACGCAGCCGATGATGTATCGCAAGATCAGCAAGCTGCCGACGACGAAAACACAATATGCGCAACGCCTGATCAGCGACGGTGTTGTCGATCAGAATCGTGTCGATGGGTTGGAGACGGCCTATCGTCGTGCGCTCGATGCCGGTATGCCGACGGTCAGCGATTTGCTGGTGCCGAAAAGCTGGAAGAATCGCTATCCGGTCAATTGGCATCGGTTTCGCGATGGTCGCTGGGATGAGCCGGTGGATACCCATGTCGATGCGGCGCGTTTTCGCCATTTCGGTGAGCGCCTGGCGACTGCGCCGGAAGGGTTTGTCGTCAATCCGCGGGTTGCCAGCATCCTCGACAAATGGCGCAAGATGGCACGCGGCGAACTGCTGGCCGATTGGGGTTTTGGAGAGAATCTGGCCTATGCGGCACTGGTGGCTGAAGGTTATCCGGTGCGGCTCTCCGGTGAAGATTCAGGGCGCGGTACTTTTTTTCACCGCCACGCGGTATTGCACGATCAGGAAACAGGGCGGGCGTGGATTCCACTGCAATACATCAAGCCCGATCAGGCCAATTTTCTGGTGATCGACTCGCTGTTGTCGGAAGAGGCGGTGCTGGCCTTCGAATATGGCTATGCCACCACCGAACCCGACAAACTGGTGTTGTGGGAGGCGCAGTTCGGCGATTTTGCCAATGGTGCGCAGGTCGTCATCGACCAGTTCATCTCCTCGGCAGAACAGAAGTGGGGCTTGCTCAGTGGTTTGACCATGTTGCTGCCACATGGATACGAAGGCATGGGGCCGGAGCACTCCTCGGCGCGGCTGGAACGTTACATGCAGTTGTGTGCGCAGGAGAACATTCAGGTCTGCGTGCCCAGCACACCGGCGCAGATGTTTCACCTACTACGTCGCCAGATGCTGCGTCGCTATCGCAAGCCGCTGATCGTGATGACACCCAAGAGTTTGCTGCGGCATCCGCTGGCGGTCAGCCCGCAGCAGGCATTTACCGAAGGCGGGTTCGAAACGGTGATCGACGAGATCGACGCCGCCATCGGGTCGGATACCCGGCGGCTGGTATTCTGCTGCGGAAAAATCTACTACGAACTGCTGGAACAGCGCCGGCATGCCCGCATCACCGATATCGCCCTGATTCGGCTGGAACAGATCTATCCCTTCCCCGAAGAACAACTTTGCAAGCTGCTCGAACGCTATGCGCATGTCGAGGAATTCGTCTGGTGTCAGGAAGAGCCATTCAATCAGGGCGCCTGGCTCAGCATCCAGCCCTGGTTGCGCAAGGTGCTGGGCGGTTATGCCCGCCTGCAAGTCGTGTCGCGTCCCGCCATGGCAGCGCCGGCCGAGGGTACCTGGAAGATGCATGTCGCCGCGCAACAGAAAATCATTCGCGAGGCGCTGTTGCTACCTGATGAACCCTGACACCTCAGTTACGGTAGAATCCCGCCACATCCCCGCCAACCGAGTAATCTGATGATCAAAAACCTGAAAGAAGAAGCCTTGCGCTACCACGCAGAACCCCGCCCCGGCAAGCTGGAAGTGCAGATAACAAAGCCCACCGAGACGCAGGATGATCTGGCTCTGGCCTATACCCCGGGTGTGGCGGAGCCCTGTCGTGCGATCGAGGATGATGCCGATGCCGCCTATCGTTACACCGGCAAGGGCAATCTGGTGGCTGTCATCACCGATGGTTCCGCCGTGCTCGGATTGGGTAATATCGGTGCACTGGCCGGCAAGCCGGTCATGGAGGGCAAGGGCGTGCTGTTCAAGCGTTTTGCGGATATCGATGTCTTCGATATCGAGGTGGCGACGCAGGATGTCGAAGCGTTTATCGCAACGGTCAAGAACATCGCCCCGACCTTTGGCGGCATCAACCTCGAAGACATCTCGGCGCCCCGTTGTTTTGAGATCGAAATGCGTCTGCAGGAGATGCTCGATATTCCCGTGTTTCATGATGACCAGCATGGTACGGCGATTATTATTGCTGCCGGTCTGCTCAATGCGCTGGAGATTCAGGGCAAGCAACTGGCGGATGCCAATATCGTCTGTTTGGGCGCAGGTGCTGCGGGAATCGCATCGATGGAGCTGCTGGTGGCGCTTGGTGCCAGCCGCAACAACATCTACATGATCGACCGGCGCGGTGTGATTCGTGCTGGCCGCGAGGGGCTCAACCCGCACAAGGAAAAGTGGGCGTTGAAAACCGACAAGGAAACGCTGCTCGATGCCTGCCAGGATGCCGACGTGTTCATCGGCCTCTCCGGCCCCAATCTGATGACGGCGGAAATGCTCCAGGCCATGGCAGCAAAACCCATCGTGTTCGCGCTGTCGAATCCTGATCCGGAAATATCTCCGGCGCTGGCGCATCAGACCCGTGACGACCTCATCATGGCCACCGGGCGCAGCGATTACCCCAACCAGGTCAACAACGTCCTCGGCTTCCCGTTCATCTTCCGAGGCGCTCTTGATGTGCGTGCCAGCTGCATCAATATGGAGATGAAAATCGCCTGCGTCCGCGCGCTGGCGGAACTCGCCCGCGAAGCTGTGCCGCAAGAGGTGCTGGCGGCCTATGGCGTCGAAGCGATGCGCTTCGGCCCTGACTACATCATCCCCAAACCGCTTGACCCACGCCTGGGCGAACGGGTGCCTGCCGCCGTGGCTCAAGCCGCCATCGACAGTGGTGTCGCGCGACAACCAGGAGGGTAGTTCGGCAGCGCGGGCAGGCGAATGAATTCGCCCCAACACGTAGGGGAGAATTCATTCGCCCTACCAAGCCACGAAGAATATAGGGGCGAATTCAATGGCTGCGCCGAGCCGCTAAGAATGTAGGGGCGAATTCAATGGCTGCGCCGAGCCGCCAAGAATGTAGGGGCGAATTCATTCGCCCTACCAAGCCGCGAAGAATCTAGGAGCGATTTCAATCGCCATACCAAGGCGAGAAGAATATAGGGCCGAATTCATTCGCCATACCAAGCCGCAACGACAACACTCCCAAACGCACCCCATCCCCTCGGTAGATTGTCAATGTCGCCCACGCCGTCACCGTGGCAGAATAGCAGCGCATCTATTCCGGTGAGTCGTTACCTTTGGCGCAACGTAACTATTCAGCAGGTAGAGAAATAGAGCCGTAACTGCTCAGATTGCCGCTGAAACGCGTCAGATCAAGGCGGGAAATGTGAGTTTACGCGTGTAAATGACCATTTCCCAATGCAGAGATGGCGTGTTTCAGTGGTGAGCTGAGCAGTTACGGCGCAACAAACCGAATAACCACCACGATCAAGGAACGGCAACTCATGCAACACGACATCGAACAACGTGAACTCGTCATCAATCTTGCGACGGGTGGCTGGCAGGTCAATACCTTACACATCAATCAGAATATTTTTGGTCCGGTGGATTACGGCTGGTGGCGCTACAAGCAGTATCCCGACAGCTTCACCTTCGGCCAAGGCCTGCTGGCGGGGAGTTCGATTCCGGGGTCACGGCGGCTGGTGTTTTGTGCCTTCAGTCCACAGTGGGACGGGTTCTATGTGTCGAGTATGGGTGGGGCTGCCTATACCTTCCATGGCCTCGGCGTCGATTATGTTGCATTGCGGGGGCGTTGTGCCGAGCCGAGCGTGATGATCATGAACTACAAGGATCACAAGCTGGAGGTGCGCCTGGAGCCGATCGACCCGAAACCTTACTGGGAGGGGTATCAGGGTAGTGCAGACGAGGAGCTGGTTGGTTTCTTTGGTTTGCAGATGGCGTTATTCGATAAATATGGTGGGGAATACAATCCCAAAAAGCTACGAATTTTTGCCGTCGGTCCGGCTGCCGCCAATACCCCGGAAGGCATTATCGGTTCGAGCACGATTGCCAAGGGAAAAATCACGCCGGTGGTGGACTGGTGTGGCCGTGGCGGGCTCGGCAGCCGCCTGTTGCAGCAGCATAATGTGGTCGGTTGTGTTTTCGGTGGCGACTGGAAAGACCCTGATCTGCTGACATCGAAGGAGCTGGATGGCTACTTTCTGGAGCACTTCGGACAGAAAGTGGTCAAGGCCGATCTGGCGGTGACGGAAAAATATCGCTACTCGGAGAAGTTTCAAACTGGCGGTACGTTCGGCGTCAACATGTATCAGGTTTCCGATCGTCTGCTCAGTTTCAATTACACCAGTGCCTATGCGACCGAGGAAGAGCGACGCGAGCAGCATCAACAGTTCATTCTCGATCACTACCTGAAACAGTACAATGAAGAAATCATCAAGCCCAAGAACTTCCAGCACTGTGGTGAGCCCTGCGCGGTGGCCTGCAAGAAGGTCAATGGCAAATACAAGAAAGACTACGAGCCGTATCAGGCGCTTGGGCCGCAGACGGGGATTTTCGATCAGCGTGCGGCGGAGATCCTCAACGACCATGTCGATGCAATGGGGCTGGATGCCATTCAGACCGGTGGCTATCTGGCGTGGATCATGGAGTGTCTGCGCGATGATCTGATTCCGGCGGAGGCGTTCGGATTCCCGCCGCCGAGCGAGATGGCCTTTCGTTTTGCCAGCAACAGCGAAGATTTCGATATTGTCGAAGACAGCATGAAGAATGCGCTGTACGCCAAGGCGCTGGTCGATGCAATTCTATTCGACGAGCGTGCGGCGGTTTTTCGCCAGGGCATTCGTGGTGCGGCTTACGAAATGGAGCGCCGCTACGATACGCGGCCACTGCATCGGGCGGTATTCCTTTCTCACGGTGAGTATGGCTACATGGTGCCCAACCAGTATTGGGTGCCCGGCATGGGCAGCCCGATGCCGATCATGGGTAAATACTATGTGTACTATGGCCCTGAATTCCTCATGCCAGCGGCATTGGGGAAAAAGAATGTCGAGCGCATGACCTATGAATTGTTCAGTGACAACACTGGCATCTGTCGTTTCCATCGGAAATGGTCGGAGTCGCTGACCGATGAAATTCTCAAATCCCATTTCAAACTCAATATCGATTACAAGGCGCATCAATTCAATCTGGCGCGTGAAATTCACGAGTGTGAATCCATCAAGTCGATACCGTGGGAAACGGAGCGCATGGCCGATCTGCTGCTGACCTTCCTCGAATACTGGGGAGACTTTGGTCTCAAGGATCCGGACTTGCAGCGCTGGATGAAGCTTGCCGAGAAGGACAAGCTGTTGGCGGCGCAGGCGTTCTGGCAGGCGATTTTCCAGGGTCAGAGCGATGCCTTCGACGCGGGAGCCGAGATGATTCCGGAAATACTGACCCCGGCACAGGCGGCGGCCAGTTCGGAGATCTGAACAGCTAGGGAAGCCGTCCGCCGTAGGGTGGCGCGCGCAGTGTGCTCACCATTGCTGGCTATCTGCTGCGCACCTGACGGCGCACACCCTACAGGTGATCTGGAAAGCGCTTGTCTATCGGCGGCCCGTAGGGTGGTGCGCGCAGCGTGCCTACTGTGCCAACTTGCCCGGTGCGGGCGCATCGCGTATAAGACCCCCTTCATCATGTTTCCTCTGCATGTCATTGAATCTTCTGTCGCATCACAGTGCTGTCCTCATTCGCTGGCTACTTGTTGGCGCTGCTTTGCTGCCGCAGTGGGTTGGCGCGGCGGGGCCTGACTGGTCCTATTGCAAGCCGTCCGATGCCGAGTTGGCGGCGGGTTTCGATGCGGTGTTGGCGGCGGATGACAATATTCATGTCAGTGCAGAGTCGCTGAACAGCAGCGGTACAGATGCGCTGGTGTTCGAGGGTGAGGTTGAGCTGCGCGGGCAGGGGCGATTGTTGCGGGCTGACCAGATCCGGGTGTTCGATGCGCCACGGCGATTCGAGGCCTCGGGTGGGATCGAGCTGCGCAGCGATGGTTTGCTGATTCGCAGCCAGTCGGCGGTGTTGTCCGAGGCTGATCGTCGTGGTGTGTTCGAGGACGTGGAATACGCGCTGCCGCAGCGTCATGCTTTTGGACGGGCCACCCGGGTGTTGACCGCGGAGTCGGAGCTGACGCTCAAGCAGGCGAGTTACAGCAGTTGTGAGGGAAATGACCCCGATTGGGTCATTCGCGCCAGCAAAATTCACCTCGATCGCGAGGCTGGACAAGGCTCGGCGCGCAATGCGACGTTGCGTTTCCTGGGGGTGCCGCTGGTGTATCTGCCCTATATCAGTTTCCCGATCGACGATCGGCGTCGTAGTGGCTTGCTCTACCCGGTGCTGGGCTCCACCGAGGTGTCCGGGCTGCAGCTGTCGTTGCCGTTCTACTGGAACATGGCGCCCAACTACGACATGACGATCACGCCCCGTTTCATGGAGAAGCGCGGCACGATGCTGGTCGATGAATTCCGCTACCTGGGGCGCAATACGCGCAGCAAGCTGAATCTGGAATATCTCGGCGATGACCGTGTTGCGGATGCGGTACGCTATCGCTATGCCATCGACCATGAGAGCCGCCTGAGCCGTCACTGGAACCTGAAGTTGAAGGGCTCGGTGGTGTCGGACAACGACTATCTGACGGATTTTTCACGCGGCCTGGACAGCACCAGCCGGACCCATCTGGAACGCTATGCTGATTTGCTATACCAATCGCGTCATTGGAAAGGCGTGATTCGCAATCAGGTCTACCAGACCGTCGATCCGACCATACCACTGGCCGAGCGCCCTTATCGTCGCTTGCCACAGGTAACGGCCGAGGGCGTGCTGCCGCTGTTCGATGACCGGCTGCGTCTGGGCATCAAGACGGATATGACGCGCTTCGCCCATGGCTTCGCCGTTGAGGGCCGGCGATTCGATATCGCCCCGGCGCTGAGCTCGGAATGGGCAACGCCGGGGCTGTTTTTCCGTCCGACGCTGTCCTGGCGTTATACCTATTATGATCTGGAAGCTTTCGAAGAGACGCCGGCGCGAACCATCGAGCGCGAGCTGCCGGTCGCATCGATCGACAGTGGTCTGATTCTTGAGCGTGATATGCCGAATGACAACACGCTGACGCTGGAGCCACGGCTGTTCTATCTGTATGCGCCTTTTCGTGACCAGCGCGACATTCCGGTGTTCGATTCGAACGAGCCGGCGTTCATCTTCTCCAGCCTGTTTCGCGACAACCGTTTCAGCGGATTGGACAGAATTGGTGATGCCAACCAGTTGACAGTGGCGCTGACCAGCCGCATGTTCGACAACAGCAGTGGTCGCGAGCTGTTTCGTGCCAGCCTGGGGCAGATCAACTATTTCAAGGATCGCCGGGTCACCCTGCCGGACACTGGAGTGGAAACCGCAACGCGATCGGACTACCTCGCGGAAGTCGCTGCAAGACCGGCCGAGAAGTGGATCATCAGCGGTCACCTCGTCAGCGACAGCGAGCTGAACCGGGCTGAAGTCGCCACGGCCAATGTTGGCTATCGTGGCGGCAAGCATCGCGTCGCCAATATCGAGCACCGCTTTCGCCGTGCCGATGATGTCAATCAGACGGCTTTGTCCTGGGGATGGCCGTTAAGTCGAAACTGGAAATTTCTCGGCCGCTGGCTGTTTTCCCATACCCGCGACTTGGATCTGGAAGTGATCGCCGGGCTGGAGTATGAAAGCTGCTGCTGGAAGGCGCGGCTGATTTCACGCCGTTATATCCTCGATGAGCAGGAAGAATATAATAACGGTTTTTATGTGCAACTGATTCTCAAGGGGTTGGCGTCGTTCGGAACCGGCACCACCCTGATCGAACAGAGTATTTCGGGATACCAAATCAATGACCAATAGAATGCTTTCCGTGCTGACCTTGATGCTGGGCCTGTTGTGCTCCGCTGGCAGCTACGCCGCCGTGCAGTGGATCGATGAGGTAGTGGCTGTTTCCGGGCAGGATGTGATTCCCCGCAGCGAGCTGGAGATGCAGATGAAGATCATCGCCGGGGAACTCGGTGCCTCGGGCAAGTCACTGGAGCGCAAGCTGCTGCTCAAGCAGGTGCTCGATAAGATGGTGCTTGAAAGTCTGCAAGTGCAGCGCGCCAAAAGCATGGGCATTCGCGTCGATGATACGCAGCTGGATCAGACGATTCGCAAGATCGCCGCCGAAAACCGGATGGACCTGCCGCGCTTTCGCCAGGCATTGCAAAAAGAGGGTCTGGACTTCGAAGCCTTTCGTGAAAACATCCGTCGCGAGTTGATGATCTCGCAGCTGCACAAGCGTGTGCGCGCGTCGCAAGTCAACGTCAGCGACCGGGAGATCGACGACCTGCTGGCCACCAACACGGCGCAGGGAGATGCCAACAAGCGTTACCGGCTGCGACATATTCTGATTGCCGTGCCCGAGGCGGCAGCACCGGAAACCCTGGAGAAGGCGCGCAAACAGGCTGAAAAGGTGCGCAGCCGGGCCGTAGAAGGCGGGGACTTTGCCCGTCTGGCCGCGTCGTTTTCCAACGGCAGTAATGCGCTCAAGGGGGGTGACCTTGGTTGGCGTGCTGGTGATGAGTTGCCAACGCTGTTTGCTGACACGGTGCGCAAAATGAAGGCTGGTGATGTCAGCGAGGTCATTCACAGCCCCAGCGGTTTTCATATCATCAAGGTCGAAAAGGTCGAAGGCGATGCCGGCACGCCCAGCGTCGAGCAAACCCGCGCACGCCATATTCTCATTACCACCAACGATGTGATCACCGACAGCAAGGCACGCGAGACCCTGGCAGCATTGCGTGCCCGGATTCAGCGCGGTGACGATTTCGGCAAGCTGGCGAAGCAGTATTCCGATGACGAAGGCAGCGCAAAGCTAGGGGGAGAGCTTGGCTGGGCGATTCCTGGCACCTATGTCCCCGCATTCGAAAAAACGCTGGCCATGTTAAAGCCTGGTGAGATCAGTAAGCCGTTCAAGTCGACATTCGGTTGGCATATCGTCCAGTTGCAGGAGCGTCGTGTGGCACCGATCGACAAGGGTGTGCTGCGCCAGCGTGCTCGCAGCTTCCTCGTCAAGCAGAAGCAGGACGAAGCCCTGGAGCGCTGGTTGCGTAGGCTGCGCAATGAATCCTTTGTCGAGTATCGCCTGCCAGAGCTGAAAGACGCGCAGGAGGGTGGCTGACAATGATTGCGTTGACGCCAGGTGAGCCAGCCGGCATTGGTCCCGATCTTGTTGTCCAGCTCGCTGCAACGGGTGCGCTGGAAGGGGTTGTCGTCATTGCCGATCCGGCGTTGCTGGCGCAGCGCGCCGAGCAGCTCGATATCGAACTCGATATTGCCACGTTCAGGCCTGGCGCTGTGTTGAACCCTGGTGCATTGGCGGTGCTGCCGGTCGAACTGGCTGCGCCGGTGACGCCGGGAAAGCTCGACAAGCGCAACGCGCAGTATGTGCTGGCGACGATCGAGCAAGCAGTAAAAGGCTGTCTCGATGGCAGCTTCGATGCGCTGGTGACCGGGCCGGTACACAAGGGCGTCATCAACGACGCGGGCATTGCGTTCACCGGACATACCGAGTACCTGGCGGAACTCTGTGGCAAGGGGCACCCGGTGATGATGTTGGTGGCCGATGACCTGCGCGTGGCGTTGGTGACCACGCATTTGCCGCTGCGTGACGTGGCGGACGCAATCACCGTCGAGCGTCTGATCACGGTGCTGTCGGTTCTCCACCACGACCTCCAGACCCGTTTCAGGATCGATGATCCGCGCATTCTGGTCTGTGGCCTCAATCCGCATGCCGGGGAGGGCGGGCATCTGGGCCGGGAGGAAGTTGAGACCATCGAACCGGTGATCGATTCGCTGCGGCAGCAGGAAGGCATGCTCCTGCGCGGGCCGCTGCCCGCTGATACAGCATTTACACCACGGCTGCTCGAACGCGCCGATGCCGTGCTGGCGATGTATCACGACCAGGGTTTACCGGTGCTGAAATATGCCGGTTTCGGGCGTGCAGTGAATGTGACACTGGGGCTGCCCATTGTGCGTACCTCGGTCGATCATGGTACTGCGCTGGAACTGGCAGGCAGCGGCAAGGCCGAGACCGGCTCTTTTCTCGCGGCCATCGAGACAGCACGAACCATGGCAGCGGCATGACGCCGCAGCAGCAGGAGCGTTATAGCCGGCAGATTCTGCTCAAGGACATCGGTGATGCCGGGCAGGAAAAACTGCTGGCGGCGCGGGTGCTGGTGATTGGCATGGGGGGGCTCGGTTCGCCGGTGGCCTCTTATCTGGCAGCGGCCGGTATCGGTCAGCTCGTACTCAGCGATTTTGATGTTGTCGATTTGAGCAACTTGCAGCGCCAGGTCATTCATACGATGGCGGATATTGGCAAGTTCAAGGTTGAATCCGCTGCCGACACCATTGCTGCGCTGAATCCCGATGTCAGCGTGACCGCGCTGCCGCTGGCGCTGGAAGGCGAGCAGTTGTGCGAGGAGGTGGCAAAGGCTGATGTCGTCGTCGATTGCAGTGACAATTTCTCCACCCGTTTCGAGCTGAACCGGATTTGCGTCGCCAGCCGTACCCCGCTGGTCTCCGGTGGTGTTATCCAGTTCGAAGGGCAGGTCAGTGTGTTCGATTCGCGGGATGAAGCTTCACCGTGCTACCAATGTCTCTACAAACCCGTCGCCGAAGGCGAAGGTGAAACCTGCAGCCGCATCGGCGTACTCGCCCCCGCACCTGGCATCATCGGCAGCATCCAGGCTGTTGAAGTACTGAAGCTGCTACTTGAGCTGCCAACCCTCACCGGCAAGCTACTGCTGATGGATGCCAAAAGCATGGAATGGCGCGTGATTGGGTTGCCGAAAGATCCGAATTGCCCGGTTTGCAGCGGCTCGCAACCGGCATAGTTCATCCTCGTGTAACTACTCAGCGCAAAAAAACCATAAAAAAAGCTTGACAGGGTTTTTGCGTATTTTTCCTGCTTTTTCGGCAATCCAGGGATTAGCTTCAAACCCCTGCCTCAGAAGCATCATCATTCTATAG
>Ga0256839_1000814_pt1 | contig 40002 bp, 44 predicted proteins | sample 354166metaG_FD_185968 | JGI IMG/M metagenome (GOLD analysis project Ga0256839, IMG submission 185968) | Hydrothermal vent microbial communities from Mid Atlantic Ridge, Atlantic Ocean - 354-166 | ecosystem: Environmental > Aquatic > Marine > Hydrothermal vents | place: Atlantic Ocean: Mid...
GGCTATGGTACGCAAAACGATTACGGTTACGGAAAAAATGGATGCGTGGATAAAATCCCGTGTCGAAAGTGGTGATTACGGCAATGATAGCGAATATATCCGCGACTTGATGCGCAAGGATGAAGACCTTCGGCGCGCCGAGGGTGAACTTCGTGAAATGATTATTGCAGCGGAGAACAGCGGTACATCCATCCGGACATTCGACGAAATTTGGGCGGAGGGTGTACAGCGAGCCGAAGCTAAAATGAAAAAGACTGCCTAGTGTTGTCATATGAATATTCTCTGGATGCGCAAAGTGACCTGATAGAGATTGCAGAATATACGCGGGAAAGCTTTGGTTTGGAGCAGGTTAAACGGTACAAAGAGCTTTTGCGCGAAGGGGTAGAAACGGTTTGCCAATTTCCAAAAATCGGGCGTGAATATAAACGGGTGCGCGGCAATTTGAGACGTTTCCCTGTGCGGGAGCATGTATTGTATTATCGTATTTACAAAGACTATATTCGTATCGAGCGCATACTTAGTGCCAATCAAGACCCTTTACACCAATTCTCTAATCAATGAACATAAGCGACAAAACACCCTCTCGCTTTTGAATTCCGGCTCTGCTAAGACACCGCCATGAAAACTTTGTTTACATTTTTCCGCCTGCTCAAGACCGCCTTTGTGTTGGCGCGGCATGATGCTTTGATACCGGCGGAATATGCGCGGAATGTGCCTTGGTTTATGCGGTTTGTTGGTTGGATTTCGCGTTTGTTTGCTGTCCGTACCAAAGAGAAAGGGTGGGCGCAAAACCCGGGTGAGCGCTTTGCGCGCGCGCTGGAAAGTCTGGGGCCTGCCTATATCAAAGTCGGGCAGATATTAGCGACCCGCTCTGATATGCTCGACCCGGAATTCACCAAAGGCCTGTCCCGCTTGAAAGACCAGGTGCCTGCGTTTTCTCGGGATAAAGCTATTGAGCGGTTGGAGAAAGAATTTGGTAAGCCGTGGCAAGAAATATTCAAGACATTTTCAGAACCCAAAGCGGCAGCATCCGTGGCGCAGGTTCACCAGGCTGAACTGCTAAGTGGCGAAATTGTTGCCGTAAAAATTCTGCGTCCCAATATTCACACCAATATGGCCAAGGATATGGATGTGCTGCGTATGGTGGCGGCATTGGGTGAGTTCTTTGTGCCGTCTTCGCGCAGACTTGGCCCGAAATTATTTGTCGAAACGGCAGACCGCGCCGTTATGCTAGAGCTTGATTTGCGGCTCGAAGCGGCGGCGGCTAGCGAGATCGGCGAAGCGGCGGAAGACACCGGCCTGTTCCGGGTGCCGGAAATTTACTGGCAATTTAGCTCCAAAAATGTGCTGGTTTTGGAGTGGATAGACGGTACCGCATTTTCTAGTGATACGCTCCTCACCGACCCTGCGATTGACCGCCCGGCATTGGCCGTCAAGGTCATCCAAAGCTTCCTGACCTGTGCATTTGATTACGGTGTCTTCCACGCTGATATGCATGAAGGTAATCTCATCGTTGATAAAGACGGCGAATTGGTGTTGCTGGACTTCGGAATTCTCGGTCGGCTATGCGAAGCCGAGCAGCGCTTCCATGCTGAAATCCTGTACGGGTTTTTAATGCGCGATTATCACCGTATCGCAGAAATTCATTTCGAAGCTGGTTATGTCCCCGCCCACCATACGGTGGAAGATTTTGCGTCCGCCCTTAGAGCCGTCGGCGAGCCAATATTTGGGAAAACCTCCGATCAGGTTTCCATGGCCAAAGTCTTGTTGCAACTGTTCGAGATCACCGAGATTTTCGACATGCAGCTACAACCGCAACTCATCATGCTACAAAAAACCATGATGCAAGCCGAGGGCGTCGCGCGTAGGCTCGACCCTGAATTTGATATGTGGGAAGCGTCCCGCCCTATCGTTGAGGCGAGCTTGCGCCGTGAGCTTGGTGCAGAGGGCCGCATTGCCGACTTCATGAAAGACCTCCGCCGCGCCCAAAAAACCCTGCGCGCCATGCCGGATGCCGCAGATAATGTGGCGGCTTTGGCGAAGGCATGGGCGGACGGCGAGGTGGATTTGTCAAAGCCGACAAGCAACACTAAACCGCGAGGACTGCCGAAAGGTATTGCGTGGGCAGCGGTCGGTGCGGTAACTACGCTGGCAGGCGTATGGGCTATAGGACAGTTTTAGATGAGCGATAAACGCATATTACTAATCATCGGCGGCGGAATAGCGGCGTTTAAATCGCTCTTGCTAATCCGTGTGCTGGCTAAGCGCGGCATCAAAACCACGACAATTGTCACCAAAGGCGGCCAAGAATTTGTGACACCTTTGTCTATTGGCGGACTGTCCGGCGAACCCGTATTTACGGAATTGTTTTCCTTATCGGACGAAGCTGAAATGGGACATATCGAATTATCCCGTTCGGCTGATTTGGTCGTGGTTGCGCCTGCCACCGCAGACCTTATGGCCAAGACGGCGCACGGTCTCGCCAATGATTTGGCAAGCACAACATTGCTGGCGACCGACAAACGAGTACTCTATGCACCAGCCATGAATGTGCGCATGTGGGAACATCCGGCTACGCAAAATAACATTGAAACCCTGCGGGTTAACCACGCTTTATTCGTTGGTCCGGACGAGGGCGATATGGCTTGCGGAGAATTTGGCTTTGGCCGTATGAGCGAGCCGGAAATTATCGCAAACGCTATTGAGAAAATATTGGCCGGAGCAACCGCTCTCGACAATTTGCAGGAAAAACCCCTCCAGGGTAAACACATACTGATTACCGCAGGGCCAACCCGCGAAGCGATTGACCCGGTGCGTTATCTGTCCAACCGCTCGTCCGGCAAGCAAGGTTATGCTATTGCCAGAGCCTGTGCGGCATTGGGTGCGGATGTAACATTGGTGTCGGGGCCTGTAGCAATTGCGCCGCCCCACGGCATAGATGTGGTGAAAGTGGAGAGCGCACGCGATATGTTGGCGGCTTGCGAGGCGGCTTTACCTGCGGATGTGTTCATCGCCGTTGCCGCTGTCGCCGATTGGCGACCCGCTGACAGCTACGAAAACAAAATCAAAACGGACAAGCAATCCATACCGCCTTTGGCTCTGACAGAAAACCCTGATATATTACAAACAATTGCCAATGCCAAAAACCGCCCCGCACTGGTCATTGGCTTTGCGGCGGAAACTGATAATGTGGTTCAATATGCACAGGGAAAGCTTGCCAAAAAGAACTGTGATATGATTATCGCTAATGATGTATCGGGCGATGTCATGGGCGGTGATGATAACACTATGATAATTGTAACAAAAAACGGCGCGGATATGTGGCCTTTGATGAGCAAACAAAAAGCGGCTGAAGGGCTGGCGCAAAAAATAGTGGAGATGTTGAATTGAAATATATAATACCAGCTTTGCTGTTGAGCGCTTTCATTGGCCTGCCTGCTTTGGCCGATGATAATATCGCCAATTGCGAAATCGTGGTGCAGCAAAGGCTTGCCCCTGATTCTGAGGCGAACGTAACAGAACAGACAGAAAAACCTGCGCAAATAGCGACCTTTATGCCCGCCGGAGATTTTATCTTTTCTGTATTCGGGAGCAAGCCCCATATGAGTGAAGTTGACGGCAAGCCCATCCGCGCCGTTATGTGTATGCGGGGTTCCGTGGTGCCGAGCGAGTTCGATTTAAAAATAATCCGCACGGGTATTCCGCTCTATTTATCGCAAGATTTTGATGCCAAAGATAGTGCGTTAATGGGCATAAGCAAAACCGCTAAAGGCTATGCTTATGAGTATACCGGGCCGGATTTGTCCGCAGATGATTTGGAACTTTTGAAACTAAGAATGAAGGCTCTGAACAATGCTAAAGATTGAGATTAAACAGCTGAGTAATTTCGGCGATTTACAAATGCCAGCCTATGAAACGGATCTGGCTGCGGGGGTTGATCTACGTGCAGCCATAGATGCGGATACGCCCTTGGTGTTACAGCCCGGTGAGCGAGCCTTGATAGCTACGGGTTTTGCTATGGCCTTACCGCCCGGCTATGAGGCCCAAATCCGCCCGCGTTCAGGGCTAGCCTATAAGCACGGCATCACCGTGGTTAATTCGCCCGGAACTATTGACGCGGACTATAGAGGTGAGGTAAAAATCCTGCTGATAAATCACGGTACGGATAATTTCACCATTAACCGCGCTGACCGTATCGCGCAAATGGTGGTGGCTCCGGTCACACAAGCGGTGTTTGAAGTGGTCGACACTTTATCAGAAACCGCACGGGGCGCGGGTGGTTACGGATCAACAGGCGTAAAATAAGAGAGATAATAATGAGTACTCAAAAACCGGGTCGCGGCAAAATTTATAATTCAATTTCCGAAACCATTGGCGATACGCCTTTGGTGCGTCTACCAAAAATCAGCAAGGGTCTTGGTGCGGACTTGTTATTCAAGCTGGAGTTTTTCAATCCGGGGGCTAGTGTCAAAGACCGCATTGGTCTTGCCATGATTGAAGATTTAGAGCGCCGAAAATTGCTCAAGCCCGGCGGCACCATTGTCGAGCCTACATCTGGCAATACAGGTATTGGTCTGGCTTTGGTGGCGGCGGCCAAAGGCTATAAAGCCATCTTCACCATGCCGGAAAGCATGTCTGTCGAGCGGCGTAAATTAATAAAATTACTGGGCGCTGAGGTTGTTTTGACGCCAGCAAGTGCTGGTATGCCCGGAGCCATTGCCCGAGCTGACGAACTCGTTCAGGAAATAGACGGCGCAGTCCAACCGGGACAATTTGTCAATCAGGCCAACCCGGCCATTCACGAAAAAACTACCGGGCCGGAAATCTGGAACGATACGGGCGGCAAGGTTGATATGCTAATTTCCGGCGTCGGCACGGGCGGTACGTTGACAGGCGCAGGGCGTTACCTTAAATCCAAAAACCCGGATATCAGGCTTGTGGCGCTAGAGCCAGAGGGTAGCCCGTTTCTGTCAACAGGCGAGAAAGGCCCCCATATGATCCAGGGCATTGGCGCAGGCTTTAAACCCGATACACTTGATGAAAGCCTGATAGATGAAGTGGTTACCATAGCTAATGAAATTGCGTTTGAGACGGCGCGCCGTGCGGCGAAACTGGACGGCGCACCCGTAGGCATTTCTTCAGGTGCTGCAATCGCCGCCAGTCTTAAACTTGGCGCGCAGGCGGATATGAAGGGCAAAACTATCGTCACCATCATCCCGTCTTTCGCTGAGCGCTATCTCTCCACTTCGCTTTTTGATTTTTAATGCAGCGTAACGAGCTAGAACGCTATGCCCGCCAAATCGTTCTCAAGGAAATTGGCGGCGCCGGACAACAAGCGCTCGGCAATGCCAAAGTTCTCATCATTGGCGCGGGCGGCCTCGGTGGCCCTGCCGGATTATATTTGGCGGCGACGGGTATTGGGCATATGGGGATTATCGACGAAGATGTCGTCGCCCTCTCTAATCTGCACCGCCAAATTCAATTTCGCACCAAAGATATTGATACCGTAAAGACCGAGGCTATGACCAGCACATTGGCGGCCATTAACCCTCATGTCAAAATACGCGAGTACCGCCACATCATTGATGTAGATAACGCACGGGACATAATAGAAGACTATGACGTGGTGTTGGACGGGACGGATAATTTTGAAGCAAGGTTTTTGGTCAACGCCGTCTGCCTAGAGACAAATACCCCGCTGGTCACTGGGGCGCTAGGCCGCTTTGAAGGTCAGTTATCTGTGTTTAAAATGGACAACAAAAGCGCCTGTTACAGATGCTTCGTCCCGCAAAAACCACCGGACGCCGAGACCTGCGCCGCAGTTGGCGTCGTCGGTGCCTTGGCCGGAATCATAGGCTCCATGATGGCCATGGAAACCATAAAAATCATAACAGGCGCAGGCAAACCCCTATACGGAAAACTCTTCCTCTATGACGGCCTAAACGGCGAAGCGCGGACGATAACCATGCCGAGAGATCCGAGTTGTCCTGAGTGTGGTGCTCCAAAAATCAAATAACCCCGCTTCGGTGTGTGGGCCGAAGCAGGGTTATCTATTGTACAACACCGCTAAGAGCTGGGGAGGTCTTAAGGTCTTGTACGCGCCCCGGTTAAACTCTGTGTGTGACCGCTGCAATCAGTCAACAACGAGGGACCGGAATGGAATCGCATTTCTGCCATTCCGCTATATATTATCAGATTACAGACGAAATGCAAGGAAAAATGAAAAACATACCAAAAATACAGTCATATTTGGCTATACTTTCATGATAAGAATAAGCCAAACCATTAATGCGCTTCATTCAGGCGGTAAAACCCGGTCAGGGCAGCGGTGACCATCATAGAGGGCGCGGATATTTATCATAACCTTTTCGCCCATTTCCAGACGCGATTCGTGGGTGGCTGATGCAATATGTGGTGCCAAAATGACGTTGGGCAGGCCTAGCAGTCCCGGATGGATATCCGGTTCATTTTCATATACGTCCAGCCCTGCGCCTGCGATCTGCCCGCTGGCTAGAGCCGCCGCCAACGCCGCTTCGTCGATTACTTCGCCCCGTGATGTATTGATGATCACGCCGTGAGCTGGCATGGCCGCGAGACGCTCGGCGGAGATCAAATGATAGGTCTCGGGCGTGCTGGGGCAGTTGATAGAGATAATATCCATATTGGCCATCATGCTGTCTAGGTTCGGCCAATAGGTTGCGTGCAGCGCGTCTTCTATAGGCGGGGAAACCGGGGCGCGGTTATGGTAGTGTACTTTTAGGCCAAAGGCGGAGGCGCGGCGGGCAATGGCTTGGCCGATGCGCCCCATGCCGACAATGCCCAATTTCTTTCCGCGCACACGGTGGCCGAGAATACCGGTGGGTGTCCAGCCTTTAAACTCGCCCGCACGGGTCAGGCGATCGGCAGCGACCAGCCTGCGCGGCACGGCCAAGATTAGAGCCATAGCGAAATCCGCCGTGTCTTCGGTTAGTACGCCCGGTGTGTTGGTGACAATGATGTTTTTGGCGTGGGCGGTGGCAATGTCGATATGGTCTGTGCCTGCACCGAAATTGGCGATAAGTTTAAGCTCCGGCCCAGCGGCGGCTATTATGTCCGCATCAATTCTATCGGTCACGGTTGGCACGAGGACATCTGCGCTCTGGACGGCGATTTTCAGTTCAGCTTGGCTCATAGGCGCATCGCGCACGTTGAGATTTGCATCGAACAAATCCAGCAAGCGACTGTGTACAGCGTCGGGTAATCTGCGCGTAACGATTATGTTTGGTTTCTTATTAATTCCCATGGACATAAAAAAGCCTGTTATCACCAATTATGCAAGTAAAGTTTTGCCAAATAATTGACCCTGTTTACAACTCGTTTATCCTCTTGGCGCATAAACTCTTTATTAACCAAGTAAATTTTGTGGGTGAATTGAAATATGTGGAAGCGAGAGGAGGTGGTGTTGTGGGTGCAAAATTAAATAAGTATGTAGGGTTGGCGGTTTTCTTGTCTATCTATGCCTCTGTGCCGAGTGCCGCGCAAATGTTACCAAATGCCAGTAGCCAGAACAAAAAACAGTCCATTGCCCGTATTGTTGAAGATGTGCCGGGGCCGAATGAACGGGTGACCAAAAGCCTGATTCGGGTCAAAGCCGCTAAAACGCCGTCCGGGTTTAGGGTGCCGCGCTATGTGTCTTTAAAGTACTCGACGTCTAATGGCCGCACCGGTCCGAGCAGTAATCATCCGGTAGCTTGGCAATATTCAAGGCGGGGCTTGCCGATGATTGTGGTGGCCGAAACAGAAACCTGGCGCAAAGTTCGTGATGTGAACGGTGATGAAAGCTGGATGAAGCGCAGGCTCTTGGACGGAAAGCGTATGGTGTTGGTGCGCGGCGAAATTGTCTTGCGCGCTAAAGCCAATTCAAATTCCCGTAAACAAGCTACAGCGGGCAAAGGTGCGCTTCTCGCCCTAGACAACTGCGACACTAAAAATTGGTGCCGCGTCACAGATTTAGGTAGCCATATAAGCGGCTATGCACTCAGATCCATGCTTTGGGGTGCCGAGCCGCTATAACCAATTAATTATTTTCTATATTCCAGGCTAAATCGTGGATTGGGCGGGATTTTATTTTTCTGCTTTGTAACGGGGCAGTGCCATGTTGAGCATAGGTTAAAAATCCACATTTGCATGAGGAAAATTTTGCTAGAAATTAAAACCGCCGCACAATATTAGACAGAAGCCTCTATTTAGGCGCGAGCACCATTGTCATGAGTCTGCCCTCAGTTTTTGGGGCGAACTCTACTTTTACCGTTTCTTCGAAGTCTTCTTTGACGCGGTCTAGGAGGTCGCGGCCTAGGTTCATGTGAGCCATTTCGCGGCCTCGAAAGCGGATGGTGACTTTGACTTTATCGCCCCTGTCGAAAAACTTCTGCATGGCTTTGGTTTTCACCTTGTAATCATGCACATCGATATTTGGGCGCATTTTAATTTCTTTGAGCTGTTGTTTCTTTTGGCGCTTTTTATTGGCTGATTTCTTTTTCTGAGCATCAAATCGCATTTTTCCGTAATCCAAGATTTTGCACACGGGTAAATCAGGGCTTGGGGCAACCTCGACCAGATCAAGCTTTACGGAGCGGGCATAATTCAGGGCTTCGTCTATAGAGACAACACCTTTTTTTTCACCGGTTTCTGTAATGAGTAAAACTTTGGACGATGTAATTTCATCGTTTATGCGCGGACCCCGTTTTTTGGGCGGCGCGGCGTGTGGTCTTCGGGCTATGCTGATCTCCTAATTAGCTACATTCGCACCATTTATTACGGTACGGCAATAATATGGCGGTTTAGACACGGGATTTCAAGAACTGAATCAGGGATTTCGACGGTTTTACAGGATCGTATGGCTTATTTGCCACTGCGTTTTTTGAGGGCTTGCTCATAAACTGCCAAAGTCGCAGTTTTTAGGGCAGCTGCTGAATAGGTAGCGCCAATGCGCTTTTGTGCTGTTTTAGCGCGAGCGATGTATTCGGATTGGGGCAGGGCGAGGACGTTTCCTATCCCGTCCGCCAAAGCCTGTGCATCTCCAGGTGTGACAAGATACCCACCTGCACCGTCTATAATGGTTTCGCGCGCGCCGCCGTGATTGCTGGCCACCACCAGTCGCTCCATAGCCTGCGCCTCTGCAACGATGCGGCCAAAAGCTTCGGGGTCGGTGGAGGCTGAAATCACCACATTTGCCGTCATGAGCGCGGCAGGCATAGAGCGGCTATGGCCTGCGATAATTACGCGTCCATCCAATGCCAATTCTGCGGTTTTAGTTTCGATCTCTGCAACATATTCATCTCGCCCTTGCGCATCACCGAGCAAGACCAGCACGGCCTGAGTGTCCAAAAGCTTGAGCGCTTTCACCGCCACCAATTGGCCTTTCCAGCGTGTGAGCCTGCCTGGAAGCAAAATAACGGGATTGTCACCAACGCCCCATTCAAGTTTCAAACGTGCAGTTTCTGCACCGTCCACCAAAGCCGGATCAAACACCGCCATATCAACGCCGCGCGGAATAACCACAATTTTGTCTGGGGCGGTGCCGTGTTCTTTCAATATATGGGCTTTGGTGAATTCGGAATTTGCGATGACAATATCGCCCTTGGCCATGACCGCATTATAGGCACGCTTGAGGCCGGACTTGGCATTATAGATGCCGTGATAGGTAGTGATGAACGGAATGCCCATTTCATGGGCCGCCGCCTTGGCTGGCCAGGCAGGCGCGCGGGAACGGGCGTGGACAATGTCTATATTGTAGGCTTTAATGATCGCGCGCAGGGCTTTGGTATTGCCGCGCAAGGTTAGCGGGTTTTTGCTACCGATGTTCAGCTTGTGTAAAATGCCGCCCGCCGCCTTAAGTTCATCCTCCATCCGCCCACCAGCGCAGGCTATGTGCGGCACATGCCCTGCAGAGGTTAAGGCTTGCGCAATTTCAATCGTTGTGCGCTCGACCCCGCCTGCATTTAATTCCGGTAAGACTTGTAGTATGTTCATAGCTGTCTTTAAAGTGCGATTCGGATAATTCAGAAAGTCACATATCATGGCAAATGCCCATAAAGTAAATTATTTGTCGTCGTCGGGGTTTGGCGGGCTTGACACAAACACTATCGGCTATAAGCAAAGCGTGGGATCACAGCCCGGCATCATTTGGTGCGGCGGGCTAAAATCCGACATGGACGGTAGCAAGGCCAGTGCTTTGCACCAGTGGGCAGACACGCAAGGCCGCGCCTTTGTCCGTTTCGATTATTTCGGCCACGGGGTTTCTAGCGGCGAATTTAGGCGCGGCACGATTTCGCGCTGGGCCGATGATACTGTACAAATAATTGACGAACTAACCGAGGAGCCGCAAATCATAGTAGGCTCGTCCATGGGCGGATGGACGGCACTCCTCGCCGCCCTCGCCAGACCTAAGCGCATAAAAGCCCTCGTTCTGCTCGCCCCTGCTCCGGACTTTACCGAGAAACTAATGTGGGCGAATTTCAGCGACGACATCCGCGCGACCATAATGAAAGAAGGCATATATTATGAGCCGTCCGATTATGACGAACCCTACGAAATAAGCCGCGAGCTTATTCTGGGCGGGCGTGAAAACCTGTTATTAGACGCCCCCATAAATATCAAAGCCCCTGTGCGTATCATCCAAGGCATGAAGGACACCAGTGTACCCTATGGCCATGCGCTTAAAACCGCAGAAGCTTTGATGAGTGAAGATGTAGAATTAACACTAGTCAAAAATGGTGACCACAGCCTGTCGCGTGCTGGGGATATTGCACGAATGCTGTTGACCATCGCAAAACTATAACCAACAGAAATAGTGAAATTATGAATACACTACCTAATCGGGCTTGACTTAGCGCAATAATTGAATGGCTATTTACCCTCGGTTAACGCTTGATGTTCTATATACAACTGCAAGTTGCTTATTGGTCGTTAGTGATGGCTAAAAATAGCTTGCGCCGTGTGGTGTTTCAATCCTGATACCAGTGCACCGCATACAACTTAAGAGCCTGCAGCCTATTCCCATAGATCCTGCAGGCTTTTTTTGTGCTCTCCTCTGTTACTGACTTCGTGTCAGAAGATATGTATCGAGGTTTGTGCTGGTTTCTTGTTCCTGAGCGCTTAAGACTTGTTTGCGAAGTTGGTCTTTAACGGTGTCTTCAGCCGCAACATTTTTGGCGATAACCGTTTTGTATATTTTTGTGCTGGTGAAAATTTCCTGCTCCAAAGCCTGTATTTTTTTCTCAATCAGCTTAATGTGAACGATTTGGTTTCGCCGCCATTTCTCTCGCATAAATAAGCTGTCAGAAGCCAAACTTACAGTCGCTATGTTTTTATTAATTTCGAAAATTTGAACAGCGTATTTATCTCTTTTGCGGGTTAGTGCCGTGAGGTTTGCTTCGGCTTGTTGGCGTTGCATGTCCAACACCAGTAGAATATCGTTCATTTATCTGTCCTTATTCTCGAATTGATCGGCATAATGAATTGCGGCTGCAACGGCAGCATAATGTTCGAGAGGGATGATTTCGCCAATTTTGGTTTGCGCATATAAGGCCCGCGCCGTTGGCGGGTTTTCGTAAATGGCTACGCCTGCAAGTTTGGCGCGTTCGCGAATGCGAAACGCCATATTATCCACCCCCTTAGCGACGCATTGAGGCGCCTCACCTGAACTGCGATCCCATTTTAAAGCCACAGCGTAATGTTCCGGGTTAACAATGACAACACTGGCGTTGGTGACATCTTGTAGCATAGTTGTCTTGGCGATTTCTTCGGCTTTTTGGCGGCGGCGTTGTTTCTGGTAGGGGTCGCCTTCGCTCTCTTTCCTCTCGTCTTTGGCTTCTTGCAAGGTCATGCGCATTTTCTTTTGGTGGGACAACCATTTGGCCGGCATATCGATAGCTGCGATGAAGGTAGTTCCGATAATAATATAAAGCAGAAGCAGCAAAGATTTTTGCGCCAGTAGTTCAAGCAGTGAGTTGGCATGAAGGTCGCTATAGGTGGGCAGGATGGTAAATTCACGGTATAAGAAAATGCTGGCCGCTATTGCGATTAAACAAAGTTTGGCAAAACTTTTCAAAAATTCCCCAAGCCCGCCGGGACCATATTTTTTCTTGGCATTGGCGATAGGGGATAGTTTAGATAATTTTGGCTTAATCTTACTGGGCGAAAAAACAACGGCTTTCTGGGCAATTAAAGACAGGATTACAAGCACGGCAGGCAGGGCGAAGAACGGAAATAAGCTCTGTCCCAAAGATCGCAGTACAAAACCAGGTATCGGGCTTTTATCATCCCCTAAAAACCCCTGCGCTGTCCATTCCGGATGCTCAAACATTCCGAGTAACACCATAAGAACACCTTGAGCGACAATCGATCCTAATAAAATAATAGTGAGGCCAATGCCTATATACAGCATTACAGTATTGAACTCTGTCGAGATCGGAATATCACCTTTCTCCCGGGCTTTCCTCAGTTTTTGCTCGGATGCATCTAGGGTTTTTTCCTGACCTTCATTTTGTTCCTCTGCCATCAGTACAAACCCGCCATATGTGTTTGATAGCTGTTCAGCCAAACCGTTAGAATACTGCCAATAGATAGGGAAAACAGAACAATACCAGCACCCGTGATAAACGGCATCCCCACGAAGGACACCATCAGCTGCGGCATGGCTTTGTTCAAAAACCCGAGCATCAAATTATAGATAAAGTTTAAAACCAGAAACGGTAATGCCAGTGCTACGGCAAAACTAAACACGGACATAGATTTTCCTGCGGCCCAATAGGCAAGTTTATCCAAGTCGGGAGTGCTGGCGAGCGGAAATATATCATAGGTTTGCACCAAGAGACCGAAAGCCAGTATATGGACATCAAGCGTCACCAACAGGGTCACGCCGCTGAGCATCAATAGCGTGCCAATGGTCGTATTGGGTTCGCTGGTCATACCACCGCCAAACACCTGGGTCAGGGATAGGCTTTGGGATATAATCGAGCCTGCAATCTGTAAGGCATAGACCATGACACGTAGGCTAAACCCCAAAACAAAGCCGTGAAAAGCCTCTAGCCCTATACCCAAAGCCATACGGGAAATACTCCAATCTTGGATACCTATATTTGCGCCCGATTTGACCACCAGAGGTGCCAGGAGCCATGTCAACATCAAGCTAATCGCAAGTCGTATCCGCATAGAAATTGCCGTTTCGCCAAGTCCGGGCAACATGAATGCTAATAAGGAGACACGCGTAAAAATAGCCATAACGGGAAAAACATAGGCAAAGTTCTTGAGAACGACATCCCCTATGATTTGCAAAAACTCCACAAATCCTCCTCAAGCAACAGCCAGAATAGCAGGTTTTTCTGTTGGCGGAATTTCTTCGTAGGATATTACCGGGTTGCGAATGCCTTTGGCGGCCATGACGGTGCGGATAAAACGGCGGCGGTGGGCGCTGGTGGCAATGGCGGCATATTGTCCGGCCTGTGCGCTTTTATCCAGACCACTTTGCACAGCACTGGCTAACCTGTTAAACTCCTCGGGCGGCAAGGCAATATCAGCTAGAACTCTTTTTTGACTATCCTCTTGTTTGATTTCGTGTTGGCTAAATACGGCTTCCCAGTCTGGGCCAATTTGAACCAAGGGTAATCTACCTTGCTCGTCGTGTAGCTTAGAGATGAATTGATACGCTAATCTTTGGCGGACACATTCTGTGATTTGTTCGACCGAGTTCATCACCGGTTTCACTTCGGCAATAGTTTCGAGGATTAAGGGAATGTTGCGCATGGAAATGCGCTCTGCCAAGAGTAAGCGCAACACGCCTTGCAGGGTGTCCATAGGGACTTTTTCGGGGATAAACTCGTCGATGATTTTTGTGTTGGAGCGCGCCCGTTCAGGGTCTGATACATCTTTGAAAGCTTCGAGAGTTTCGCGCAATGATCGGCGGCTGAGAAGCTTGGTAAAATGGGCTTGAACAGTTTCCAGCAAATGGGTGGCGAGGACTTCCTCAGGCTCCACTATAGCAAGGCCTGCCATGACCAGTTCGTCGCGTTTGGATTTTTCCACCCAGCGCGCCGAGGCCTGGTAAACGGGTTCGCGAAAATTTTGCCCCTGTATTTCCGGGTGTGCGCCTTCTTCTATCAGCGCCATTACATGGCCGGGCTTGATGGTGCTGGTGCTAACCTCGCAGCCCTGTATCATGATTTTGTAGGTATAAGCGGCCAGCGAAGCATTGTCTGTCAGCCGCACGGAAGGCAAGAGGAAGCCAAATTCGGTGGCTATATATTTACGGATTTTTTCTACTCGTTTGTCAAAACCAGTTTCTGTGTCCATGGCGATAGGCACCAGTTCCTTTGATAAAATTAAATGAATTTCGTCTATGTTGAACATGTCGCCGAGTGCTGGTTTAACTTCCGCTTGCTCTTCGATGTTTTTGGTCTCTTCGGCTTGCCCTTGCTCATATCGGTTTTTATGGATTTTATACGCCGCAAACCCGATGCCTACTGCACCAACCATAAACGGCAGAAAAGGTAAGCCCGGGAAGAACGCGAATACCACGAGGATTAATGCGACCGCGGCCAATGCGGACGGGTGCGCCGAAAGTTGCTTGATTAAAGTACCATCAACCGTGCCTTCTTCTTTTCCCTTGGCCAATAAGAGCGCGGCGGCAATGGAAATTATCACGGCAGGGATTTGCGACACCAACCCATCCCCGACTGTAAGCATTGAATAATTGGTCATTGCATCTGAGAAACTGACTTGATGTACCCCGACCCCAATAGCAATGCCTGCGACCAGATTGAGAAGTGTGATCAACAGACCAGCTATCGCATCACCTTTCATGAATTTGGATACACCGTCGAGAGAACCCAAAAATGCCGTCTCTTCTTGCTCAGTCTTGCGGCGCAGGCTTGCTTCTTCGTGGGAAATAGCGCCCGCAGCCAGATCCGAATCGATTGCCAATTGTTTGCCCGGCATGGCGTCTAGGGCAAAACGTGCGCCAACCTCGGCCATACGGCCCGCGCCTTTAGTGATGACCATAAAGTTGACAATGATCAGCACGGTGAAGACAATAAGCCCGAGAAACACATCCCCACCCATAATGAATTGGGCGAAGCCTGCGATAATCCCACCCGCCGCGTCTGGCCCGGTATGGCCTTGGCCAATGATCAATTTTGTCGACGAAATATTAAGGGAGAGCCGCAACAATAGAGAGGCTAGTAACACGGCTGGGAAAGCAGAGAAGTCCAACGGTTTTTCTATGAACAAAGTGATCATAAAGATCAGGATAGCAAAGGCGAAACTAGCGGTCAGGCCGATGTCCAATATCCAGCTCGGCACGGGTAAAACCATCATGATGATAATGACCATCAACGCTAAAGCCATTGCGGCGGTCGGGTCGTATAGGCTTTTGAGGGAAAATTTAGTCGCCATCAGTTCCCCGCAATGATCGGCAGTACTTGCGTATCAAACAGCGTCAAAATAATGCGGGCCATATAACCTGCCGAGATGAAAAAAACCAACAGCATCACGGCTAATTTTGGCACAAAGGTCAAAGTCATTTCCTGGATAGAGGTCAAGGCTTGCAACAGGCCAATAATTAATCCAACTATCAAGGCTGTGATCAGAATAGGGGCAGACATCAAGGCCGCGCCCCATAGGAATTCGCGCAAGATGGAGAGTATGTCGGACAGGCTCATATACGGTTGCGCCTAAACGGGCATGCGCAGAAGCTCTTGGTAGGCTTCAACAACACGGTTGCGAACTGTGACCGCTGTTTCAAGCGCCAGCTCTGCATTGGCCATCGCCTCAACTACAGAATGGGCATCGGCTTGTCCGCTAGCTAAGCCTTGAACGGATTGTTCGACGGCTTTGAATACTTCCGAAAATTCTTCCACGCCTTTAGCCAAGGCGCTGTCTTTGTCGCTAGTATTGGTCGTGGTTGTTGTTTCGGGCTTAAGAGCTTCTTGGGCGCTTTGGTATTGGCGTAGTGCGCCGAGGCTTGAGATTTCCATAGCTATCTCCGGATTAAATCGAGAAGTCCGCTATACATTTTACGGGCTTGGTTAAAGGTGGTTAGATTGGCTTCGTAGGAGCGGTTGGCTTCGCGGGCATCAGACAGTTCGATCATCATATCGACATTGGACATGTTGACATAGCCCCCAGCATCGGCAAGCGGGTGGGCAGGGTCAAACAGGCGTTCGCCTATGCTCTGGTCAAGCGTCACATTGCCGATAGATAAAATATCCTTACCTGTTTTGGCATCAAACTGGTTTTGGAACGTGACCATTTTGCGTTTATAGCCGTGGGTATCGGCATTGGAGAGGTTTTCACTGACCACACGTAAACGAAAAGATTGAGCCTGCATGCCTTGGGACGCAGAGGCCATGGCAGATGAAATTAAATTATTACTCATATTGTTTCCTATCTGAATGGTTAGATGTTTTTACCCCTATATATTTTTGCCAATGGCTAGTTTCATCATGTCCAGGGTTTTGCGGTACATCAGCAGGGCGAGGTCGTGTTTTCCCACAGTTTGCACCGAGGTCAGCATTTGACCTTCTAGTGATACGGTGTTGCCGTTGGGATCTGCGTTCCCTGCTGTCTCGACCAATTGCGAAGACATTGACAGTGCGGCCAAGCTGGCGCCAGATTGCGCGGATTGTTTGTAAATTTCGGCAAAAGGCTTCAGGTCTTTGGCCTTAAAGTCAGGTGTATTAGCGTTCGCAATGTTTTCAGAAAGCACAGCATGGCGCCGCGCCGCATGTCCCGCCATGGCAGATGTGGTTTTTAAGAGTGCTAAATCATTGATCATCTGTGTTCCTACTCAATTCACCAAATCCTATGGTTAACGATTATCTAACACTTACCCCTATAAGTTGAACAAAATATTAATGCATTATATAAAGGGGGAGATATGCCGACTTTGTTAGAGAAGCAATTTTTTGCAGATGTGATAGATTTACCGATACAGATTTACGGTATTGTCCGCGCTATATCGGCGGACAGCATTACCATAAAAGGATTGTCAGGGCGGGCGAAAATCGGCGATCAAATCGATATTTCTGCCAAAGACGGTCAAACCGTGCGCACGGAAGTCATCCGTATAGACCAGCAAGATGTGGTTGTTACGCCCTATGGTCAATTGACAGGGCTAAGTTTAGGCGCAAAAGCCGTATATCTTGGGCCGCAAGAACCACGGCCATGCTGGGGCTGGGTCGGGAAGGTTCTGGATCATACCGGGCGCGGTCTGGACGGTGGTTATCCTGTACAAGGTGGTGAAATTTATCCGCTGAACAGTGTCCCACCGATTAACCGCAAGGCAATTGGAAAGCGGCTAGATACGGGACTTGCGGCAATAGATACATTCTTACCGCTTTGCCGTGGCCAGCGGCTTGGTTTGTTCGCAGGTTCAGGTGTTGGAAAATCCACATTGCTGGCGGACTTGGCGAAAAGTAATCAAGCCGATGTGGTGATTTTAGCTCTGGTCGGCGAGCGGGGGCGAGAGGTGCGGGAATTTACAGAGAAAGCCCTAGGGGAGGTGGGTATGAAAAAATCAATAGTTTTTGTTGCCACTTCCGACGAACCGCCAGCGTTGAAATTACGTGCGGCTTTGCTGGCTATGGCCAGCGCCGAATATTTCAGAGATCAAGGCAAGCATGTCTTATTGCTGTTCGATAGTCTTACCCGATTTGCGGAAGCGCACCGCAGTGTAGCGCTGAGCGCGGGAGAAACACCTTCCTTGCGCGCTTATCCACCGTCAACATTTCAGGCGCTGGCGCAATTGTGTGAACGCGCCGGGCCTGGCTCGGTTGGCAGCGGCGATATTACGGCCGTGTTTAGCGTGTTGGTTGCAGGCTCTAATATGGAAGAGCCTGTTGCCGATATGGTGCGCGGTATCCTTGATGGGCACATTATTCTCGACCGCGATATTGCCGAGCGTGGGCGTTATCCGGCTATAGATATAAGGCGTAGCGTATCGCGTTCATTGCCGGAATGCGCGTCCGGTACAGAAAATCAACACCTAACCCACGCCAGACGCCTAATCGGTGCTTATGAAAACGCGCGGACACTGATCAGCGCTGGGCTATACCAAGCGGGTAGTGATCAACTTTTAGACGAAGCTGTGGTTAAATATGAGACTTTGGACGAGTTTATGACGTTAAAACAGCGCGGGAATGCCGCAGATAGTTTTGCCGCCCTTGAAGCGATATTGCAAGATCGGGAAAACTCAGGTGTTGGAAAGGAACAGGTTTAATATCCCGCCAGATCCAAGACCACCGCCAAAACTGCCTTGTAGGATGCTGAGCGCGGCAAAGCCGGGCGTTGAGGCGTCCGGACCGTTGTTAATCTGTTCGCGTAAATGAAACCGCCTAACCATATCGTCCAGAATTTCGGGATCCGAGAAAATATCCACACTGTCGCCACCATAGTATTGTTTGGCTTTACTAATGAGAACCTCTTTTTGTTGATCAAGACCTATTTGGGAAAACTGTTTTGGCAAGTTAAAGGCTGATTCTAGGACGGCGCGAATAGGCAGTGAACCCATAGCGCGTAACCACCCCGTATCTTTTGTAAGGCCTTGCCCTGCAAGATCACTCATTTCGCGTTTGAAATTCAGAGCCAAACGCATGGTATTATCTACTTCCCCAACCGCTTCTTCAAATTGGGTGGTTAGAAATTTGTCGGCAATATCATTGGTACGGTTTGTTGTTGCTACAAAACCACCCTCATTACCAAAGGAAAAGGTTTTGGCAAATTCTAGATAATTGCTATTGCCCAAACGGTTGGCAAATGACCTTGGATCAAATGTACCGCCGTCAATGACGGTGCGCACAAAGGCTTGTTTGTTTATCTCGTCGGATAGTCCAAACGCGCCTAAAGCTACGGCAAGAAGACGGCGATCACCAACCAATTCCGCTGAGCTGGTAATGTTGCCAATATTTTCCTTGAAATAGTCAACTTCGCGCTGGATGTCAGGCGAGCGGTTAAACAAGGCTTGCTGTGTGTCCTGAGTGCGTTCAAGAAACCGCCAGCCACCGAGGCCACCGAGGGGTATGACGGGTGCAAATGGCATTAGCTAGCGCTGGCCAATGTGTTATGATGTGCTTTGTTTGTGAACGGGCGCAGAAGTTGTTGCTCAATTGGCAAGACACGCTTGAGCGTAACCAGAACAGAATAATAGCGCTCTTCAGCGGCGCTCAACAATGCCTTGGAAATCTGTGTTTCGAGCGACGTACCAGCAAAAACTTTGTCGAGTTCATATAGGGCTGCTGTTAACTTAAGTTTCCCAGCGTCGCGTGCAGCATCGCCGGATAAAATAAGTTGCGCCAAGTAATAAGCGCGGCGAACGGGTGTGTTAATCTCGTCCGGGTGTAAGCAGTCGCTCAAACGCAAAACATTAACATTGTTGTCAGGCAGGCGGATTTGGCCGCGTTTGGGGCCGTTTTGGACAAGGGCGCCATTGACGAGAAACTTCTCGTCCGCCTTCAAGCTGAGCATAAGACCACTCATTACGCTGCCGCCACTTTAGCGGCGCGGTTGAAATAGTCGCGCTTGCCAGAAATAATATTTTTGTTGATCTCGATGAGGATATTTGGTCTTGCCTCGCCTTGTAGAACCTTTGTTGTGTGTTGGCGTGTGAACTCTGCCAAATAAATAAGGCCGGATTTCAAGGTTTGCTCCAATTGATTGTCCGCGCTGGTTAGGTCGAGAAATATCAGGTTCCAGAGCCGGGCATTGTCTTGAACGGCCTCGGCCAGTTCACTAATACCGCCCGGCTTAGCTACATCTGCCCCAGCCAGCCTGCCCGTAATGTCTGTGAAGATTTTTAGCTCCAATTCAATGTCGGAACCCATATGTTTTTGTGTGGTTTTATAGCCTTTCATGGCCATCTCAGAAGTGTGCATTTTGACGAAGTTCCTTCCTGGACTGTAGTCGGTAAAGAGGGAGCTCAGAGCGCCAAAGCGCTCTGAGCTGAATTAGATAATACCAAAATCTATCTGAATAATGACAAGAGAGATTGTGGAGCTTGGTTGGCGATTGAAAGCGCTTGTACGCCCAATTGCTGTTGCACTTGCAAAGATTGAAGACGCGCGGAGGCTTCTTCCATGTCCGCATCTACGAGTGCACCAATGCCGACCTTCATGCTATCCATCAATGAGTTGACGAACTCACCTTGAATTTCGATCCGCTTTTGCGCTGAACCAAACCCGGAGGCTGCATCAATTGCTGTGGTTAAAAGCGCATCAATTGCGCCCAGAGCAGATGTTGCACCAATATCAGTTGCAACGGTTAGCGTATCAAGAGCGGATAGACCACCACCATAAGTACCGTCTTCCGTTTGACCAGCTACTACGAAGCCAATACTGCCAGCACCACCATTTGTAACAGAAATAACCGGGTTACCGGCTGTTGGATCTGCAACAGTTGTCAGATCGACAGAAACATTTGCAATTCCAGCCGCATCAATTGCAGCTTTTACACCTGTGGCAACATCATTAAGAGTATCACCGTCACGGGCAACATAATTGACTGTAGAACTGCCAATGGTGAAAGAATAGCTATCACCAGCAGATGTTGCACCTGCGGTGAATGTAAAGGTTTCGGTAGCACCAGCAGCAATTGTAGTCGCACTCGCAGCAGCAGATGTTGCACCAGAAATAGTTGCTCCAGTACCGAGTGTTAGCGAACCCGTTTCCAAACTGACACGCGATACATTGATATTACTTGCGGTAACCGCACCAGACGAATCGCGATCAAGTGATGCAAGAACGTCAATAGAACCACCTGCCTTAAGAAGGTTTTGACCATTAAACTGAGCCGCGCCAACGATGGTGTCGATTTGGCTTTTCAAAGCTGCAACATCTGTCTGAATTTTTGAACGGTCAACATTGTCTTCTTGTGCAGAGACGATCAGGCCTTTCATTTCGCTTAAAATATCAACAACTTGCTCTGAAGCGGCACGTGCAACACCGACTGTGGCCGAACCAAGGTTCAAGCTATCAGAAATTTTGTCAAAAGACGCGACATCTGCACTCATGACTGTTGATATGGCAAATACGGCAGCATTGTCTTTTGCATTGGCTACTTTTTTACCGGTAGAGATTTCGTTTTGCACTTGGCTCATGCCTTTATTGATACCCCGAAGAGTTTCAAGGGCCACCATGGCGCTAGAGTTTGTTAAAATACTGGACATAGGTTTTTCCTAATTTTTATACCTGCTAATGAAAGTAGGCGATTAAAGAATACCTCCCCCACCATTGGGAAAAGTACGAACCGACATGCGTAAACAAGCTGGCTCCCTACGTCGTCCTGACACATTTTGCGAGCGCAAAATAACCCTCTTAGGTTGTAAAACTTTATTGCATTAAAAGGATAATTTATTCTTAACGGGGAAATTAAAATTTATCTTCGCTGGTTGCTGGGTCTTCCATAAAAGTCAGCGCGCGCCCATTTTGACCGTATGCCCCCACTTGTGCTGGGATGTTTTGCAGTCGGCGAATGCGCTCCCTAGCTGATTTGATGCCGTTAGACATGGCCATTAATAGGCGACCGTTTTCTAGGCTCAGCGCGTTGAGGCGCGCCAACTGGTTTGTTATCATTGTTATAGCCGCCGGGTAATTTACATCACGGGCAAAGGCGGATAGATACGTTTCCAGCATTGCGGCTTTTTCTGCTTTCAAGCGGGATCTAATTTGAACTTCTTGATAATCTCCACCGCGCAATTGCTTGATGTCGGTCTTTATCAGTAGCATGAGTTCAGAGATAAGTCGGTTACAATTTGCCAAGCTCGTCATAATTTTCCTCTTTGTTTTTTATATGGGCGTAAATTTTGTCAGCAATCCCGAAGCCGCCGCTCTCGGATATTTTTTCGGCCAAGGCCTCTAGGTAAAATTGGCTAAAGCTTTGCATATCTTCGCCGCCGCTACTCGTCAGTGCCTTGCCGAGGCCACTATATTGTAGCATTTGGGCGATGAAGGCGGATTCGAATTTCTGAGCAGTTTCTCTGGCTTCATTATCACGGTTTGTCTGAGGGGGTGTTTCTGATAATTGTACGGTTCTCGACGCGGAGAGTGCAGGCATGTCGAATATATTGCTCATAGGCGTAAATAATAATATACACGTTAACATAGAATTAAGCATGTGGATTTAGCTTCTCAGTATGAATGATATAGCCCCCGACGTTTTAAATATATTTGCCGAACCAGCGCCCCAGGTCGGCTTGCTAGAAACGTTATCTGGTCAACAGGGAAAATCTGACGACAATGCCGAAATTTTTTCTTTGTTGTTTACGAAGCTTGAAGATGTAGAGAGTGCACCGAACGTCTTGCCTACAGCAATTGCTTCAAATGAGGGCGGTGCGTTGGCTATGTCCGCCCAATTGCCCTCATACCTCAAAATGGTTGAACCATCTACGGAGCTAGCCGTTAATGTGGAGGTGAAACTAAATGTATTAGAGCTTAATCCAGACCGGATAGCCCCCATTAATATATTGCCAAAACTAGATAGCAGTCATGGCAATAATGTAGCACAAGTAAATAATATAACGGCTGATACAAAAACCCCTATTCAGGATATTTTAGCTAAGCAAGATAAATTTCCCTCTGTCTCTTCCGAAACAATATGGGTCGCTAACGCTATTATAAACAGCAAAGAATTTGGGGAGATAGCCAGCACCCAATCTATCATAAGACTAGAGAAGAGCGAAGTGTTGCAGGTCAAGGACGCCGCCCTTGTGGCAACACTGCCAAAGCAACCAAATATGCCCGCTTTTATGATAGCGCAAATACCTGCGCCTTCACAGCAGATCCAAAGCAATGTCGTGCAAAGCTATAATACTGTGCAAGAAAACATCCCAAACATAAAATTGGATAAAACTCTACCACTACCAAATGTCGAGACAGGTAATCAGCTTCAGATAGTGCCCCTTGCAGCGCCTCAGACACAGAGCAATAATTTAGGCCAAGGTTATGGACAGGGTAATGTTGTGCAAGCGAGTACGGTGCAAACTGTTATCTCGCAAATCAGCGTGCCTATGCTAGCGGGAGTGACTGCCGAACTGGCTACACTTAAAAGCCAACCCGGCAATGCGCCCAAAGACATTGTTGTCCAGTTGTCGCCCGCCGAGCTTGGCCGGGTACAAATTCGGTTTAGCTTCGACACGGGAGAGCGGGTTGTCGCCAATATTGTAGCAGATAACCCGGAAACCATGGTGGTGTTGCGGCAAAAATCCGACATGCTATTTGCGCAGCTCAAACTCGGTGGTTTTGATAATATAGATCTGAACTTCGAGGCCTCAAATGATAAGAATTCTGAAAGTGCGGCAAATACGAAAAACCAACACAAACAATCTAGTCAAAATTTATGGAATTTGGCAAAAGGAGACGCGGAATTACATCCGCAAGCCTCAAGCGAAATACCACATCCAGTGCGTTCTCAAATAAACCAAGATACATCACAGATCGATTTAATTCTATAGGAGTAGAAAATGGATATTAATGCAACGCTCAAACTCTTGCAGGGGCAGGCTGCACCGCCAAGTAAGGAAAAACTTCCTCTCGGCAATGAAGGAAATGAAATTACCGCCGTGAGCAATACACAACAAAGCACAGGAGAAGAATTTTCAACTTTCCTGACATTGCTGACCGCGCAAATACAAAACCAAGACCCGCTTGCCCCTCTCGACTCAACACAATTTGTCGAACAATTGGCTACATTTACGAATTTAGAGTTACAGGCAAAGGGTAATAACTCTTTGGAATTAATTGCAGCTTTGCTCATCCGTCAAATAGAACTTCTCACGCCAGAAGAAGAGACTGTAGAGAATAGCATAGAAAATATTGATACGGCGGCGTAACTCTCTTGACCATGCCAATATGACCCTTGGTCTTATTGGCGTTGGCCTTTATTTCCTTGCCCTTTTTATTGATCTTGCCTGGAGAGATCCAGTATCAGGACACTTTTTACACCTTCGGTAATCACTCTCTCGCTGGCCGCTAGCAAAGAGGTTTGTAATTTGTCATATGTCTCGGCGCTGGTTAAATCGTGGGAAAATGCGCCGCCGTGTGATAAGGTCAAAAGTTCGCGCATGATAGAATCCCGAAGTTTTGGCTCCAGTGTATACGCGTTGCCTGGTGCTTCCGCGCCCAGCTCTAAATTTAAATTGAGCAAAACCAGAGATTCTATTTTTCCGCCGTTCATGACAGGCACTACAAATTGGCGTTTGAATTTCATATAAGTGATTTTATTGAGGGAAGTATCGTACTCGCCTTTATCCTCGTCGTATTTGTCCTTTTTCTTCTTTTTTTTGCTTTTCTTTTTCTTCTTGTCTTTTTTTGCATCATGACCAGCGTCTGTTTTGTCCTTTGAGGTTTTTTTCTTAGACGTTGAACTGGACGAATTTTCAGTGCTGTCGCTAGATCTGCGGTCACGCAGAAAGTCTGCGCTGACACCGCCCACTATAACAACGATAATAAGAACGATGGGGAAGAGCATGTTTTTTATCATGGTGTGTCCTAAAACGGGAGAATTTTCCGGATAATTTTATTGCCGGTTTTGCTTTGTGTAGCGGTGGTAAGTTGCCCGCGCCCACCATAAAAAATACGGGCTTCGGCGATCTTGTCATAGGTGATCGTGTTGAGGCGAGAAATGTCGGCGATGCGGACAATGCCCGTGATTTGTAAATGCCGCACCTCATTGTTGACAATAATCTCTTGACGCCCAGTGAGCGCAAGATAGCCATTGGGCAAAACTTCATGAACCCGTGCCGCTAGGCGTAATGTCAATTTTTCCTTACGCGAAATATTGCCATTACCTGTAAGTGTATCCGAACCGCCTATGTCAACGGCTGGCTTGAGGCTGGCGCCAGTGGGCAGGAGTTTTGCCACCAGTTCCGGCAGGCCGAAAAACGAACCAACCTCCAGGTTCTTCTGGGATGTGCTGTTAGTAGACACAGAGTTTTGTAACTGGGCTTCTTCGTCGATTTCAATGACCACGGTTAGAATATCACCAAGCTGACTGGCGCGTCTATCTCCAAACAGCGAGCGGGGTGCTGCACTCCAAAGGGAGGTGGTTTGCGGTGTGCCAGTTTGTTCGGGGATAGTGCCCGGACGGTTGATTTGGGTGGTCTCGTCCATGCGCCAATTAATTGGCAATGCTTTGGGCGGCGCGAGCGGCTTTGGTGTCGCACAAGCTGATAATATTGCTGCGCTCATGAGTGTTAACAACACATATTTCATTTGCCCACCTCCACCATGTCTATTCCGGTGACAATTGCAGTAATTTTTTTGCGGGAGCTTAAATTCATCACCGATATGAGGTCCCCTTTGCTGCCGGTCTGTAGGGCGCGACCTTTAGCGGTTAGCTGTAAAGCACCAAAAGAGTAGACCATGCTGATTTGTGCATTGCGCTTGATCAGGGTCGGAGAGCGGACATAAGAAGTATCAATTACATGCCCGGCGTAAACCGTGCGGTTGAGTTCTTGCCCAATAAATTCGTGTTGGCCATTGGTGTTTTTCTCTGTGACCGAAATGTTATTTGTCGTTAACATCGTGCCGCGCCTAAGGGTCGTGTTGGCGGTGACTTCACTGGCGCTAGCATATGCCGGGAAGAGAAGCATGGCGGTCAGGATAAATATTTTCATCTTTTTATCCTCTACCTTATCCGTGTGGTGGCCGAGTACATTTCGTCGGCGGCGGTGATGACTTTGGCGTTCAACTCGTAACCGCGTTGTGCTTCAATCAACTCGGATATTTCGGCAACAACATCGACGCTGGAATCTTCAAGATAACCTTGGCGCATATACCCGATACCCTCGCTGCCTGGTTGCCCTGCGATCGGCGTGCCGGACGCATCGGTTTGGCGAAACAAATTCCCGCCTAGGGCTTCCAGCCCTTTTTCGTTGGCAAATACGGTCATGGTGATAGAGCCAATAGTTTGTCCACCGACCACATTGTCAAAGAACGCCGAAACCTCGCCGTCGCGACTAATAACGATGCGCCTGGCATCATTCGGAATAGTGATATTATCGGCCAAGGCAAAACCGTCAGCGCTAACCATCAAACCTTCTGCTGAACGGTTAAACTTGCCGTCTCTGGTATAGGCACTGTCGCCGCTGGGCAGGGAGATTTCAAAATATCCGCGCCCTTCAATTCCGAGATCAAGATCGCCGCCCGTTGGCCCTAGTGAGCCTTGGGAAATTTGCAAGGACACGGTGGACGGTCGTACCCCCATGCCCATTTGGATGCCCGCCGGTACGATTTCCCCGGTTTGAGAGGATAATGCGCCCGGTGTTAAATTTTGCTGATACAATAAATCTGCAAATTCCGCGACACGCGGCGCATAGGCCGTGGTACTCATATTTGCAATATTATTGGCGATAACATCGACGCGGATTTGTTGTGCCGCCATGCCGGTCGCGGCTATTTTCAAAGCATTCATCGGGATCCTCCCTCTCTGGTTTTGTGCTCTTGCACTTTAGTGTTTAAGATGTTCGTTACGGTGGTTGTCTCATTGCGCTGATGGTTTTAGCGACGCGCTCGTCCACGATTTCAAGTAATTTTTGCCCCGCTTCATAGGCGCGCTGAACTTCAATCATACGCGCCATTTCCAAGACTGGATTGACATTGGAATCTTCCAAATAACCCTGGACGATGGTTGGGTTTTCTACGGGCGTAAAGCCGTCTTTTGCTTGCCATAAATTGCCGCCAATGCGCGTGAGAGTAGCCTGATCAGCGTTAACAAGGCCGATCTTGCCGAGAGGCGCGCCGCCTGCACTGATCGTACCATCACCACCAATGGATATTAGGCCCGCGTCCGGCGGTATCTGGATAGAACTGCCAGCTTCGTCGAGGACAAAATGTCCGTCTGGTGTGACCAGCGCCCCGTCTTGGTTTGTCATAAACCGACCAGCACGGGACAAATGTTCCCCGTCCGGCGTGCCGATTAGAAAGAACCCATCGCCCTCAATGGCAAGGTCAAGCGCGCCGCCCGTGCGGCTTAAACTGCCCGACGTAAAATCGCTATAATGGGCGCCAAGACGTCCAATCGCTACACTTGATTTCATACGGTTGGAGTGAGCGGCAGGATTGTCAGCGCCTGCTTGCACAACAAATTCGCTGAAGATTGCGCTTTCACGGCGAAAGCCTGTGGTAGACGCATTTGCGATATTGTTGGCGATAACATTCATTTCTTTTAGCAAGCCCGATTGGCGCGAAATACTGATATAACTGGAATTATCCATTTGCGGCCTCTGCTTTGGAAGTGGCTGTTGCAGCGGCGGGTAGAAGATAAGAACGGATGATTTTCAAATCACCGTCCAGATAAGATTGTAAGGAGGTTAGATCCGAAAGTCCGCCTGGTTTAAGGTTATTAATCAAAGTTGGGGACAGGACGCTAAGACTGGCAGCAAGTTTTAATGCGCCCGAAGTTTGCAAGCTGTCCTCTTGCGCTAGCGACCAATATCCATTGTTCCAAGCTGCTTGCGCATAGGCGCTATGCACAGGTTCGGATTTTAGTGTACTGCCGCGCAGGGCGCGGGCCTTTTTCGGGTTTTTGCGGACAAATGCCGTGTGGATGTCTCTGGCTACGAGCGCGGGTGTTGCGTAAATGCGTTTGGGAATATTTAAATTACGTCCCGATGTTTGTAGAGATAGAAATATTAATGCTGTATCGTTCAATTCGTGCCACCGGGCAGGGGGTAGAATTTCCGGTATCAATTTAGGTAAGCCAAGGCTCACGCAAGCGTTGACACCTGCATGTTGCAACGGTTTTTTATTGGCTAAATATGCAAAAAAATCTGCGAAGCTCAATAATGCATCCAGCGCGCCTAGCTTTAAATTGACATCGTTTGTCAAAAGGCTGGACTGAATATGTTGGCTGATGACAATAACACTTTGGGTGAAATACTCGCTGCCTGGTTCGAAATTGTCTTGAGTTATGGATATTGCGTTTGAAAATTGATGCTGGCTCGCCAAATAATTTATCTTCTGCGCCTGGGCTTGCTTGCCTGTGGGCTGCTCGGAATAGGTTTGTGTCACACTTTCCAGGTCTTGCAAATATTCAGGGTATAGATTGCGAGTTTCCGCCAAAGCTTGCAGTGCCTGAGCTTGGTAAGCGCTTTCGTGGCTCGCGAGTGCCTGTAATTGACGAACACCTGCCCTGCGGCTGTTTTCGTTTTGCATGGCCAGCAATGCTGCCAGAAATTGATAGGCATCGTCTTGCAAATAATCAGAGATCTCTGCATCGTAATTGTCATGTTTTTGGATGGCTGATTGCAGTTCAGCAAAGAGAGTTTTTGCCGCGCGTATATCATCGTTTTTTACAGCCTTTAAAGCCAATTGAAGCGTCAATATTGCGTTCAATTTATCAGGTAGATTTTTTAAATGGTTGAGGTTGGTGGTTGAAAGCGGTGTGTAGTTTTCTTGTGCCAAGTTATACCAGAGACGTGCCGCTTCAAAGCAATCGATATTTTTCGCCAAAATACTACGCAGGTTTGCACTTGTCTTTCCGTCAATGATGTGCGCCATGGCGGTAATGGCAGCTTGCCTTTCTAGCGCTAGGTAGCCAGCGATATTGATCGCCTCATCGGCAAAACCTAAGCCCAAATACGCGAGTGCCAGGGTTTGCGCTTTTTTTGTGTCAATCTGATCCGGACCTGTGACCATAGCGCTTTTCAGCAAGAGTAATTCTGCGTAGGTCTCTACGCGGGTCTTGTCTGGGAACATGAATAGGTTTTCTGTACCGCAGGTCGTCGCAGCATCCGGTTTGGAAGCCAGTTTTTGAGACACAACCTGCCGGGTGGTGGGAGCACCCGGCTTGCTGCGTTTGACCTCTAACAGGTTCTGCTTTGCTGCTGCGTTGATCAAATCCTTCAGTCTTTGTTCAGTTTGGCTCAGGTTTTCTTTTTTTCGTATATCCGCCGTCTGTGCAGTTGCCCAAATGGGTAATATCATAGCACCAATACTTGCGCTTAATATGAGGAACGTTTTGCCCATTACGCAGCCTTCTTTAATGCTTTTAAGGCCTCTTCAACCTCGTTAAAGCTCGGACGGTGATGCTTGGGTGCGCTGCGCCTGGCCACCTCTACACAAATGTTTGTTGGGTTTTTATGAAGGCTGGACACCAATACTTCGCGGATCAGGGCGTAAAAATAATGCTCTTGTTCGCGTAGGGCTTTAACTTTGGTGGCAAAGGGGCCAACCAATGCATAGGCCAGAAACACGCCGAGAAACGTCCCGACCAAGGCAGCACCGATCATCTCACCGAGTACTTCCGGCGGCTTATCAATAGAAGACATGGTTTTAATAATACCCAAAACCGCCGCGACAATACCGAGGGCGGGTAGAGCATCTGCCATAGTTTGTAGAGCGTGGGAGCCGTGCAATTTTTCTTCTTTAATGGATTCCAGTTGCTTATCCAGCAATTCTTCGACCTGATACACATCGTCGAAATTCATGATCATGGACCGAATTGTATCGCAAATAAGCTCGATGAAATTTGTATCTTTCAAAATCCGTGGATATTTCTGGAATAAATCGGAAGCTTGCGGATCTTCAATATGAGCTTCGATTTCAACCGGGCTTTCGCGAGAAATTCGAACCAATTCATGCATCAGGCACAGTAAATCATTATAGTCGGATTTCTTCCATTTCGGCCCTTTGAACACGGCGGCAATATCGCCTACAGTGTGCTTGACGCCGGCCATATCATTGCCAACTAGAAAGGCTCCGATGGCCGCTCCACCAATGATCATCATCTCGTAAGGAGCCGAGTGCATGATCACTGCCATATTGCCGCCTGCAAGTAAAAACCCGCCGAAGACCATAAAAAGCGTTAAGATTATTCCCAGTATTGCGTTCATGTGCTTAAATAACTCGGTAAGGTTGCTAAACTATTAATATTTTCGGTACAGCTGTAACTTAATCGTGAGCAGCGCGTTGTCCTAATTGGTCACAGACTCTAATTCTGTAAATCCAGCAAAAAATGCGGGGTCAATGTCATCCAATAATTTCACTGCTTTGTTAGCTTTGTACGCGCCCAGAGTTGATGTTGCCAAAACCCGTACACCGTGGGCAGAACGAGTGTTTACATTTAACCTTGTGTGGGTTGCGCCGGGTAGAGCAATGATTTGACCCAGCTCTAGCCTCGTGCATTCGGCGATTGACATGTTCACGTCCTCAATCACGACTTCCAGCATACGGGATGTATCCATGACACTACTGCGCATATGCGTAGACCAAGGGTCGGTTGGGTCAATAATCTGTTGAGTAATATTTAAGTGAGCTAACACTCCTAGTTTTTCCATCATCAGTTCGGTGCAATAAATGTTGATCAGATATTCAATGTCCGCCGCGATCTTAAACTGTATGCGCACCCACTTTTTGCGCACATCAAATTCAAAGCCCGTTTGCGGCAAAGCTTCAAAGCCAATGCAACGGCCACAGATTTGACTGGTTTTCGGCAGAGCTTCCAGAGCCATAAGCTCTTGCAGGACCTTATCGGCGTTAGGTTGCATGAGAATTAAATCTAACTGGGTAGCTGGCCTGTCGCTTTTCTCCTGAGCGCCAAATTGTGCGTCTACACAATGGCCGGCTAGGGCACTTGAAAATTCGAGCAAGATGTCGCAATTCTCGCCAGATACACCCTCAGATATACCCAATGCATAAAACAAACCCGTTGCGCCGTCCGCAAGTGTTTTTAAATTCCCCCCCGAAAAAGAAATGCCCTTGGCCGACATTTCGGTTTTTAATGTATCGCCAAAAACTTTCGCCCAACTATCTTGTATATCTGAAAACAATATGCCTATGTCTTCAAACGAATTTGGCAGCGGCGCCTCGCTCGCCAGTTTTTTCCTCAATACACTCATATCTTCCCTATCCTGGTACAATTCTTTTTAAGAATAACTATTTCGAAACCATATCCCTTATGCGGGCATTCAGTATTTTGCCGTACATACACAACCTTAAGTATTTGTGAATATATTATATAGGAAATATCATGAGCGCATGTATGGGCGATTGCCAGCGGCCAATCATTATCCGCAAGAAGAAAATATATAAGGCAGATGGCCATCACGGCGGTGCATGGAAAGTTGCTTATGCGGATTTTGTGACGGCGATGATGGCATTTTTCTTGCTGATGTGGCTTCTCAATGCCACGACCGAAGAACAGCGCAAGGGCATATCCGATTACTTTAATCCCAATATCCCTTTGGCGGCTGTTTCGGGTGGTGGGGCAGATGCTCTGAACGGTGACAGTATATTTACTGAAGACACCCAAGCGCGTAATGGAACTGGCGCGGACGCGGAGCGGACATTCCCGAATAATGATATACCTGATGCGGGTGAGAAAACTGACACATCCGATTTCGAAAACCTTGCCGCCATGGCCGATGTAATGGGTGAAGAAAACCGCGAAATTTCGAAACATCTACAAGTCAAAATGAGTCCAGAGGGACTTGTTATTGAGCTGATAGATGGTGATAATCAACCATTGTTTTCCGTCGGAAAGTCGGAACCATCACCTTTGATGCACCAGTTGATTGCCATTGTCGCTAGCGCTTTTAGCGATGTACAAAATAATATAAAAATTGTCGGTCATACGGATGCGCGAGCTTTTGTTGGGGTTGGGCAATATTCTAACTGGGAGTTGTCCTCAGACCGAGCCAACCGAGCGCGCCGCTTATTGATCGAAAATAACTTTGCGCCTAAGCAAATCGTTGAAGTATCCGGAAAAGCCGATACAGACCACGTTGTCGCGGACGGAATGGCGGCACAAAACAGACGAATATCCATTATCATACTGAATTAATACAATTATAGGTTATATATTTGTTAACTTCACTTGTTTATCCTAGTAATTGTACATAGCAATTAGTTTAGGATAAACTTATGACAATTTCTTCCGCATTGAATGCGAGTGTGATGGGGCTTAATGTTAACGCCACCCGCCTTGCCACTATCGCCGACAATATCGCTAACTCCGCCACATTTGGTTATAAACGCTCGGATGTAGACTTCTCCTCCATGGTTATCAATCAACGCCGTTCCGTCTATGCGGCGGGCGGCGTCAGCGCGACATCTTACAAGGATGTTTCTGGTCAAGGTGCGTTGATTTCTACTGGTAATTCAACCGACATATCAATAGGCGGGCGCGGTATGATTCCGGTTACAGACGAATTTGGTGTGAACGAAACAGGGACACAGCGGGCTTTGCAATTCTTGCCAACGGGGTCTTTTTCAGCCGATGAAAACGGTTTTTTACGGACACTGAGCGGCCTACATCTATTGGGCTGGCCTGCCGGAACAGACGGGCAAATATCCAATGTTAGTCGCGATAGCGGCGCAGGTCTGGTGCCTGTTAATATTAGTGTGAGCCAGTTCTCGGCCTCACCGACAAATTTGGTAAATTTGGGCATTAATCTACCCGCCGAAAGTACATTATCGTCAGCAAATGGGGATCCGTTTTCGCTTCCCGTCGAATACTATGACAATCTAGGCCGCGCTCAAAATTTAACCTATACATTTACCCCCGTCATCGCCGCCGCCGGAGCCACCAATGAATGGGCCGTCAGCGTAGTCGACGGCGCGGGTGATCCGACAGCGAGCATTGCCAGTTTTAATGTGACCTTTAATGACAATGAAACCAATGGCGGTTCTATTGCTAGCGTTACTCCGGGCGCAGGTATGAGTTATGATGCTACCACTGGACAGGTGACCTTTGATGTAGCCAAAGGTCCGATCAGCACATTCATCGGGCGCATTGGTGACAATGCTGGCTTGACCCAGCTTTCTGCACCGTTTTCCCCTTATAATGTCAACAAAGACGGCGCCCCTATTGGTGATTTACAGTCCGTAGAAATTGATGCGCAAGGGTTTTTGGAAGCCGTATACGATACTGGGTTTAGGCGCGTTCTCTACCAGATACCAGTCGCAGATGTGCCTAACCTCAACGGCTTACAGGCGCTTAATAATCAAGCATATTCTGTGTCCCAAGACTCGGGTGATGTATATTTCTGGGATGCTGGTTCCGGTCCCGTAGGTAGTTTAGTTGGTTATGCCTTGATGGAATCAACAACGGATATTGCCACCGAGCTTACCAATCTTATCGAGACACAACGCGCCTATTCCTCAAATGCAAAAATCGTCCAAACGGTCGATGAAATGCTGCAAGAAACCACTAATCTGAAACGATAGGTTAATTTGACGTGACCTTATCCTCCGCACTTTCAGCCGCAAATTCAGGGCTTGCGACCACGGCCAGGCGTGCGGGAGTTGCGGCAGGGAATATCGCCAATGCTACAACGCCGGGTTATGTACGCAGATCATTAAGGGTCGGCGAAATCGTCCTAAACGGGCGCGGGCAAGGCGTGCAAGCTCTCGGCATTGACCGCGCTCAAGATATCGCATTAACCCGTGAGCGCAGGCAAGCGGGGTCTTCCGCCGCCCGCGCAGATATAATCGCTCAAGGCATGGCCAATTTATCACGAGAGCTGGGTGTACCAGGGGATGGTTTTGGTTTGTTCGCCGTCTATCAGGGTGTGGAAGCGAGTTTGCGCGAGCTGGCGGTCACGCCGGAATCAGTCGCCTTGCAAAATGGTGCTACCAATGCGCTTGGCGCATTGGCGTCGGAATTTAATGATCTTTATAGTATTGGCCAGAATCAACGCCTCACGGCTGATAATGCTATCGCCCGTTCTGTACGTGATGTGAATGCAGGTTTGCATAGAATTGCAGGTCTTAATGGGCAGATAGCGGGGTTGGGTGGTAATTCCGGCGACATAGCCGCCTTGGAGGACGAGCGCCAACGGGTGCTCGACGAAATCTCGCAAATTATCCCTGTACGTGTTATTACCAAAGAACATGGGCAGATCGACATTATGACTGAAGAGGGCGTTTTCCTACTAGCGGGAAGTGTGCGCGAGATTAGCTTCAATGGAGCAGGCGTAATCCCGGCGGGTGCCAGCTATGACGAGAACGGTGCAGGGGTGCTTTCTGGGCTGAGTGTTGGCGATCAGAATTTGACCCCAAATACCAGCGGATATTTCGCAGTTAGCGGCGGCACGCTCGCAGGGTTGTTCACAATTCGAGACCAAACCGCACCTGATTTTCTGGAGAATTTAGACAGTTTAGCTGCTGATATAATCAGCAGATTTTCTGCGGACGGTATTGATCCGACGACTGCAAGCGGCGCACCAGGTATATTTACCGATGCGGGCAGCGCGTTGGACGCGGGTAATATAACCGGCATTGCTGGGCGTATCCGCGTCAATGCTGCACTGGACAATAGCCAAGGCGGGCAAGCGAGCCGATTGCGCGATGGTCTTGGCTCTACCGGACTTGGCACGGTGGCGGACGCCGGGATTTTAAATAATCTACTGGATGCGTTCACAAATTCAGCCACGGCACCACCTGGCTCTGATCTTCTTGGGGCGCATACTTCTGTCGAACTGGTTGCCGGGTTTTCATCATTAATCGGCGAGGGCCGGATAAATGCAGACGCCGTTGCAACCACTGCCTTAGCCCGCGCCGGTGCTTTGGCAGATGCCGAACTGTCCATGAGCGGTGTTGATACGGACGCAGAAATGCAATCATTATTGCTCATAGAAGAAAGCTATGCCGCCAATGCACGGGTCATCCAGACTATTAGCGAAATGCTCGATATTTTGATGCAGATATAGAGGTTGATATGATTTTAAGTGCATTACCGGATCTCTTGACTTTTCAAAGACAAACGCGCCTGACATCTGATCTGAAAGCCAGATTGGAAATTGCGTCCCGCGAAGCCGTCACCGGACGGCGCGAAGACATTACCCGCGTGGTCAGCGGCGATGTTGGCAGTGTGCATTTGTTGGAAAAAGCCATAGACGACATAGAGCTGGACGGGCGGATTAATGCTATTTCCGGCGCGCGAATAGACCTGATGTCATCTGCCCTCAGCGCAGTTCGCGGTGTAATAAACGGGCTGGATACGACCGGGCTAGTGGCGCTGTCCACACCGGACAGCTTCGGACTGGGTACAATTGCGCAACAGGCGGATGCAAATTTGCGTTCCGTCATGTCTTTACTCGGCACAGCCCACGGCAATCGGAAATTATTTGCAGGTGATGCCAGCGACCAAATCCCGTTGGCCAGCCCCGATCAACTTCTCGCTGATATAACATCTATAATGAGTACAGAGCCTAGCCCTGCCAGTATCGAAACGGCGCTAGATTTTTATTTTAATGACCCAAGCGGCGGCTTTGCAACTGATATTTACCAAGGCGGGAGCGGTGACGCACCGCCGAGTTTTCTGGCGGACGGATCGCGCATAGAGTTTAGCGTGCGCGCCGATGATCAAGCCTTGCGCGATACCTTGCGCGGGCTGGCGGTCATGGCGGCGGCGCAAAGCACTGGCTATGATATTACGGGTACGGATTTCGCCGATGTGTTCAGGGGCGGTACATCTGCGTTGGCGGGCGGCACCAGCGCTATCATTAAGCTGGAAGGGAATTTAGGTATTCACGCAGGTTTGATTGAAAATGCCAACACCCAACAGGCGGCAGAACGCCTGACTTTGGGTCAAACTCTTAATGCCATTATTGGCCGCGATCAATATGAGGCGGCGGCGGAATTGAAGCAGCTCGAAACACAATTGGAAGCCTCCTATTTGATCACGGCACGCCTCGCTAATCTAAGCTTAACCAATTTTATTAGGTAATATATGCGGCTCTTTGTTCTATTTCTCCTGTGCATTATTACGGCTTGCTCAAGCCCGGCTTCGGCGCAAGTCAGGATAAAAGACATCGTCGATATAGAGCATGTGCGCGGCAATGATCTGGTTGGTTACGGTCTGGTTATTGGGTTGGACGGCACGGGCGATACTATTCGGAATTCACCCTATACCGAAGAAGCCTTGTCAAACCTGCTGGAGCGGCTTGGCGTCAATATTCAAGGCAGTGATTTTCGCCCCAACAATGTTGCCGCCGTCATCATCACCGCGACATTACCGCCCTTTGCCCGCACAGGCTCGCGCATTGATGTCAATGTCGCGTCTATTGGTGACGCCAAAAACTTGTCCGGGGGCACTTTGGTGATGACGCCGCTCAATGCTGCGGATGGTCAGGTTTACGCCGCAGCCCAAGGCAGTATTCTCATCAGCGGCTTTAAGGCTGAGGGCGACGCGGTTTCGATCACCGAGGGTGTGCCCACGGCAGGTTCTATTCCAGGTGGCGCCCGTGTCGAACGAGAAATTCCGTTTGATTTTAATGCTCTAGCGAGCATCCGGTTGGCTCTGCGGTCGCCAGATTTTACCACGGCACTCCGCATAGAAAACATCATCAATAGCAAGGCGGGGCGCGGTACAGCCAATTTATTGGACGCAGGGACTATAGAGGTGAGTTTACGCAAGAGCGGTGCTTCGCCGGCTCGCCAATTGGCCAGCATAGAAAATTTTGAAATTATGCCCGCCCAAAAAGCCCGCGTAGTCATCGACCAACGCTCCGGCACTATCGTGCTTGGCACCAATGTCCGGATTTCTGCTGTTGCAATCGCGCAGGGCAATCTTTCGATAAAAATTGCCGAAGCGCCCATTGTCTCACAGCCCAATCCATTTGCCCCGGGTGAAACCATAATCTTGCCGCGCACGTCCGTAAGCGTAAAGGACGGCAAGCCCGGAAATATCGCCATAATCGAAAGCAATATCACCTTGCCTGATTTGGTAGCAGGTCTCAATGCGCTTGGCGTTTCGCCCCGCGAAATGATCGACATCCTAAAAACCATGAAAGCCGCGGGCGCACTCCACGCGGAACTGGTTTTGCAATAAGCAGTGTAGGGAGTGTAAATGTTAAGCCTTTATTAAGCACATTTGCCGCAAAATGTACGCTATTTAGTATAGTTATTACGGGAGTGGTCAGGAACGGTCATGGGCTTTTTTACGGTTATACCTTTGATGATAATCCCGGTCGTTATATATAACGTGATGGCATGGGCTGGGGCAACCTTTGCCTCTGCCGAGCGAGTGCGCTTGCGGCTCAATGAACCGTTTCAATCCGTGCATATGGCGAGTGGTGCAGATTGGGTGATAACCCCTGGACATGGTTTGATGGCACTGGCTTTGGTCATGTTATTTTTCGAGTTGTTAAAATCCACAGGCATTGGCCGTGCAGCCGTCATGAACCATGCGTTCTCTATGGTGCTGTTCATTATCTGTTTGGTGCAATTTTTAATGTTCGAAGCTTTTGCAACGTCAGTGTTTTTCCTGATTATGTTAATGACATTAATGGATGTTATGGCTGGATTTATGGTGACGATTGCTAGCGCTCGCCGGGATTTTGCCATTTCCGACGGGTTTGGCGATTAACTGAATTTCCCAGTTTTTCATATCTGGTATCGGTTTCTTAAGGCTGTTGAAGTAAATATGGGCTTGGTACACAAACAAACGGCGTAAATGAATAGGGGCACAGCCTAACTTTTAGAAATATGGGTGCAATAATAAGTTATGATGGCTAGGGATAGACAGATAAAAAAGCGAAAAAACACCGCCTGCGGTAGCGACATTCTTGGTCTGCTGGCTGCATCGGCCTATACATGGCAGTTAACTGAAGAGGGGGGCGACCTTGTTTGGAAAGATGATGACCTTGCCGCTTCCTTATTATGCTCTCGTGCCGAAGATATTCCTCGAACCGAGGCAGGTTATATTGAGCGCCTGTGCGGGGATGCGAGCGGTGCGCGCAAACAAGCCATTGCTACGCTCAGCTGGAACGGTGCTAAATACCAATTAGATTATAAGTTACGCACATTTGACGGGCGTAATATTTGGGTCGAGGAACGGGGCTTACGCCTAGAAGGGGACGGGAAAACCGCTACCAAAATCGTGGGTGTTGTCACCAATATCCAGACCCGAAAAATCCAGGAAGAACAAGCAGGCTATCATGCATCATTCGACAGCCTTACCGGACTTTGGAATAGCAACCGCATGGCCGAGGGTCTTAACTTGATGTTGGCAAATGCCCAACGTTATGACCGCCAAGCCAGTTATGTGGTTCTGTCCGTGACCAATATCAAAGATATTAACGCCACATATGGCTACGAGGCAGGGGACCGCCTTACCAAAGCTATTGCGAACCGCCTAAAAACCAGTGTGCGCACCCCTGACATTTGCGGGCGTGTATCTGGTCGGAATTTTGGCATTGGTCTATCCGATTGCGGCCCCGTTGAAATGCAAAACGTGGCTGAACGGATTATCAAAACCGTATCAAGCGAACCTTACAGTAGCCCCCACGGCGATCTTCGTGCAAAATTTGCCGTAGGTGGCAGCGTGCTTTCACAAAAGGCCACCAGCGCTGCTGATGCCATGCAGCAAGCTTATACGGCTATCGCCCATTCCCGGCTCAAAGGCGGTGAATTTGTAGCATATAACCGGGATTTACCAGATTTAAAACCTAGACAAAGTAAATCGGAACTGACACGCGACGACATTATTAGCGCCTTGAATGACCGCCGTATCACATTGGCCTATCAACCTATTGTCCATGCTGAAAGCCGCGACACCCATCATTTTGAGTGCCTATTGCGTTTGCGCCGCGACGACGGAGAACTGGCATCTGCCGCAGAATTTATCATGGCAGCAGAGCGTTTGGAATGTGTACATTTACTAGACAGACGCGCATTGGAAATTGCGCGCGATACATTGATAGATCTGCCAAATATAAAAATTGCCCTCAATGTTTCTGCAGCAACAGTAAAAAATTCGGAAACTGCCAAAGATTATATTGGCGCTCTAAAAACCCTTGGTTCTTCGTGTAAGCGAGTCAATGTGGAAATGACCGAAACGGTGGCCTTGGACGACCCGGCAATGGCAGGGCAGTTCTCTATGGAAGTACGGGCTTTGGGATGTCATTTCTCCATTGATGATTTTGGCGCGGGCCACACCACATTTAGAAACCTGATGGCCATTGAAGCTGACGAAATAAAAATCGACGGCAGTTTCATCCGCGATCTTTCCCTGACCCCGCACAAGCAAGTCTTTGTGCGGATGATGGTAGATCTAGCTCAGACGTTTTCGGTTAAAACCGTAGCTGAAATGGTGGGTTCGCGCGAAGACGCGGATTTACTTACCCGGCTCGGCGTAGATTATCTACAAGGCTATATGTTCGGTATCCCAGCCCCCTCACCGCAAGTCAGCCTGAACGGTAAACCCAAGGATATAAGCGGGTTCGCCAAGCGAGCCTAGAGTATCCAACTCAAGAGTGCTCTCTACAAAGGCAATATACCGTAGGCTATTGCCTTATAGACGGCTTCTGCTATGGTTTTCGCACGCAATTTTTTGCGTGCTTGTTGCAACCTAAACTCGATGGCACGCTCCGACATGCCAATCTGTTCGGAAAATTCTGCTGCCGTTATGCCAGCGCCGTTGGCTATCTTGCCCAAGCCACAGGTTTTCAGTCCACATCTGTCGGGGCTTTCTCGGATGCTACCATGACCAATGCTAGCGCATTTGGCCGTAGCGCCCAAGCCGCAGGTTTGCAATCTACATCTGCCGGGTCTTTCTCCGATGCCACTATGGACTATGCAACCGCGCTTGGTGGATACGCTCAAGCTACCGGGCTTGGGGCGACGGCTATTGGGGCGGGTGAAACAGACACCGAATCCGCCAATGCATCTGGCCTTGGCTCTGTTGCCCTTGGTGGGGCGGCTTATGATGGGACGGGTGTGCTTTTGTATGACGGGGCGGAGGCTACGGCGGATTATGCCTTGGCCTTTGGGCGGCAGTCAACCGCGTCCGGCCTGAACTCATTCGCCTTTGGGCGCAATTCTGTGTCCTCTGCCACATCAACAATTGCTATGGGCTTTGATGCGGATGCAACGGCCAATTTTGCCTTTGCCTTTGGTAATAACGCCCAGGCTACGGGTGTGGACAGTATCGCCTTTGGGGCGTCCAGTTCCGCCGCAGGTGAAGACGGTATCGCATTCGGACGGTCATCCTCAGCCGGGTTTGACGGTTCCATGGCCTTTGGCAATGGGG
>Ga0256839_1000815_pt1 | contig 39967 bp, 26 predicted proteins | sample 354166metaG_FD_185968 | JGI IMG/M metagenome (GOLD analysis project Ga0256839, IMG submission 185968) | Hydrothermal vent microbial communities from Mid Atlantic Ridge, Atlantic Ocean - 354-166 | ecosystem: Environmental > Aquatic > Marine > Hydrothermal vents | place: Atlantic Ocean: Mid...
CCCTCATGTTGGCAACCTTCACCTGCGGATACGTCCTGTATTTCGATGAAGCGGCGGCCTTGCCGCCCAACCCGCTTATGAGCAGGGCCGCGGCGCCCGCGCAGCCTGCGGCCTTAAGAAGCCTGCGCCGGCTTATGCACTCATCAACCGTCTGTGAATCCTTCTCTTTGACATTATTCATTGCGCTTCCCTCCTTTGTTGACCTTACAGTTGCATAAAAAACATTGCCTGCGGGCTTATGCAACATTAAGGTTGATATTGCCGATCGGCTGAATTACGGCTCCGTACGGAGCCGGTCGTGTCTATTCCTCCTGCGCCGAAACAAAAAGCCCGGCTGATTAACGGCGGAAGTATCCGCTAATCAACCGGGCTTCAAGAACCTGCCGAAATACAGGGTTAAAGTGACCGTTATGAATTATAACCCAAACAGGAAAATTTTTGCAGGCGCAACCTGTTTGTAATGTTTATAAATTGAACACACATGTACTACAATAGATGAGAGCAGGAGACGCTAACCCCTTATGAGGAGAAACTTGAAAGTATACCGGAGAGTGCTTCTGTCATGTCTGCTTGCGCTGATGATGCTGAACTGCAGTGCGGATACGGGCGTGCCGGGGGCGGGAAAGGCCGAAAAACCGGAAGTCCTGAGCATTCCCGATGTTCCTGATGACAAGGTTATCTGTTTTGCCCTTTACACGGTTCATGACAATATTCTGAAGCTTACCGCACAGCTTTATCCCCTTGACAGGTACGACGACAGAACGGTGCGCCTGGAGATCAGGAAAAACGGCAGGTGGACAAAGATTGCCGAGACGCGGGTGATCGAACAGGGATGGACAGCGCCTTTCCGCATCGAGAACTGGGACTCGACCAGGGATTACGAGTACCGCGTGGCTTACGGTAAGAACGCCTATTTCACAGGCACCATCCGCCGCGATCCCGTGGACAAGGAGGAAATCGTGGTAGCCGCCTTCACGGGCAATTCAAATAAAGACCGCCGCATGAAGCCGGATATAATACGCAACATCAAGTACCAGGACCCTGACCTGCTCTTCTTTTCAGGGGACCAGGTGTACGATCATGACAATCATCTCGCCGCATGGCTGCTGTTCGGGCGCCAGTTCGGGGAGATCATCAGGGACCGTCCCACCGTCACCATTCCCGACGACCACGACGTGGGGCAGGGTAATCTCTGGGGAGAGGGCGGACGGAGACTGAAATACAGCCTTGACCCCATGGAGGGCGGATATATCATGCCCCCGGAGTACGTCAATGAGGTGCAGCGCGCCCAGACGAGCCACCTGCCCGACCCGTATGACCCCACACCCGTGAAGCAGGGTATCGGGGTGTACTACACGCGCCTTACGGTCGGGCGCGTGGACTTTGCGATTCTTGAGGACCGCAAGTTCAAATCCCGGCCCACATGCATACAGCCGGGCACTGTTCCCGAGGGACCGAATGCCTGCAATGTGGGCGGCCCCGAACTCCTTGGCGGCAGACAGATGAAATTCCTCAGAGAGTGGGCCGCGGACTGGAGAGGAGCCGACATGAAGGCCGTGCTGTCGCAGACCATCTTCGCCAACGCCCAGTACAGCCGTGAGGGAGACCTGAAACGCGACTATGATTCCAACGGCTGGCCGCCCTGGAAACGCGACGAGGCACTGCGGGAAATCCGCAAGGCATTCGCCCTGCACATCGCCGGCGACCGCCACCTCGCGACCGTGATTCACTACGGCATCGACGACTGGGACGATGCAGGCTGGTCTTTCTGCGTGCCCTCGATCGTTAATTTCTGGCCGCGGTACTGGAATCCTCCGGATGACCCCGTACAGAAGATAGACGGCGTTCTGGATAAACTGGGACGCTACCGCGACGGCTTCGGCAACAGGATCACCATGCATGCATACTACAATCCATCAAAGGATCTCCAGCCACTCTCGCACAAGGTCGACCCTGCGGATCCGCGGCGCGGCGCCGACGGTTACGGCATAGTGCGGTTCAACAAGAAAAGACGCACCATCACCATGGAGTGCTGGCCCAGACTCGTCGACGTCTCCCGGAAAGACGCAAAGCAGTGCCCGGGCTGGCCCGTTACCGTCACACAGGAGGACAATTATGGGAGGAAGGCCGTCTCATACCTGCCCGTAATCGAGGTCAGCGGCCCGGTCAACCCTGTCATTCAGATCATAGACGAATCAACCGGCGAGATAGTTTATACAATCCGCATCAAGGGCACATCCTACCGTCCCAAGGTCTTCAGGGAAGGTTCCTATACTGTACGGGTGGGGGAAGGAGAGTCGGCCAAAGTGCTGAAAAATATAAAATCCACAGGCTTGCACAGGATGCAGACCATCAAAGTGGTTTTCTGACCCTTGCGGTTGCATAAAAACACCGCTTATGCAACATTAAGGTTGACGTGTGGGGAGATGGATCCGCCGTGCCGGCAGGATTAAACCCCGGGACGGCGCCCGGATTCAGCGGATTATGGTGTCCGGCATCAGTTTTTTCTTGACGGCAAGGCATACGCTGCAGTGTGAATACAGCAGCCTTCTGATCTCCCTCGCCAGGTGTTTTATTTTTTTTCTTGTTGAATAAAACAGATTCCCCGTAAAATCATCCGCGCGCGCGTAAAGCGTGTCCGCCTCGAATGTTTCGATAACTCCGCTTCCCCTTGCAGTTTTTATTCTGCCGTAAACAATGATCTCGCTCGTCACCCCGGGGATTCGTCCGTTAGAATACACAACGGGGATGGTCACACAGGGAATCTTCTTTTCGCAGTCCAGCAGCAGAAAGGACGAAGAGTCTTCGCTGATGGAATACACCTCGCCCAATACCCCGATCCTCCCCCTGAAACTGTCCGGATACTTCTGTATCTCCCGGACATCCAGCACCTTCGGTATCAGGAAATAGATTAATGTCACGGCGATTATGAACAAAACGACTGCAAGCGCCCCTGCCTTGAACAGCCGGAAAACCATTTTTAAAACCCTGTTGCGCACTGTTGTGTTCCTGTCCTCCTTCCCGAAATTACCGCCGGCCGGCCACGTCTGTCCTCGCCGTTCTTGCAGCATTGATATCCGTTATTGATATTATTATGACATAAACTTCTTTGCGCCGTGAAATTTTCAGGACATCATGACCTTCCTGGCCAGGAGAATGATTGCCGCTATGATCACCGCCCCCAGGATTTTCTCCATCGTCCTTGGTGATAACCTGAACGAACCTATAAATGAACCCAGTGCGCCGCCGGCCAAAACAGCCGCCATCAGGGGGATATAATCAGTCAGGTCGATTGAATTGTGCTGAAGGCGGGATACCAGCCCTGAGAATGAATTGAGCCAGATGAATATGGCTCCGCAGGCGGCTGCCTCCTTCTCGGTGCCCAGGCCTAAAATGATTATCAACGGGATAAGGTAGATGCCGCCGCCGATGCCGACTATGCCGGCAACCAGGCCGAGTATTGAACCGGCGATTAAAGAAATCATTATTTTCCCCTTTTGACTGATGTTCAGCCTGACCGCCGTGTCCCGCCAGATATAGATGCGCAGCGCTACAAAGACCAGGGATATCAACAGTATCCAGTAGAACATCTTCCTCGGCAACTGAAGCGAACCCCCCAGGTACGCCATGGGGACTGAAGACACGAGAAACGGCAAGACAAGCCTTATCCTGGCATGTTTGTTCCGTATGAAGTTCAGGCTTCCAACCGAGGTGACAAGCACGTTGAGCGACAGGGAAACCATGGGTATTGCCAGTGCGCTTACCCCGAAGATGGCCATTAATGCCGTATAGGCCGAACCTCCCCCGAGCCCCACCGAAGAATAAACGAGCGCCACGACAAAGAACAGGCCGGCCAGAAAAAACGGAGATGTAACCAGTTCCAAAACAGCGCCTCCCGAGAGTCGACCTTGCGCCGGCGTGAAAATCCCGCCGGCGGGGCAGAGTACACTGCCCTTCTGCAACTTTAAGGTTGCGTTGGATTCGACGATTCAGCTACGATTATATCAGAAGGGCATCAAGGTTATCTTACGGCAACTGGTTGCGGATCTCTGCAAGAATCTCGGCATGTTCAGCCATTTTCGAGATATAAACATTCTTTCCGCCACCGGCTGTTGCCGCCTCATTCTGCATAACCATGCTGGTCAGGAAGATAACTTTAATATGTCTTGTCTTCGGGGATTCCTTCAGCCTTGCGGCCACTTCCCCGCCGTCCATCTCGGGCATGTCCACGTCACTGATTACAAGGTCCGGCTGTTCCTCGGCTGCTATGCGTATGGCGGCCTCGCAGTTGCTTGTTGCAAAAACCAGGTATCCTTCACCTGTGAGCAATTGTTTCATCGCCCTCAGAATCGCCCTGTTGTCGTCTATGAGGAGTATCTTTTTCTGGTCCGTCATATCCCCGGTCCTGCTGACAGGTCTTTTTCATTGTTTTATCGGGGTAATGCGGAAAAAACTTTAACGGGGGACAGCCTGCGCCGTTTATGCAACATTAAGGTTAAGGTGTTCTCTCAGATACCGGCCGGTGCTGGATCTTTTCTGCCTTATTATTTCTTCCGGCGTTCCCTCGGCCACTATGTATCCGCCGTTGTCCCCGCCCCCCGGGCCGAGGTCTATGATCCGGTCGGCGCTTTTTATTACATCCGGGTTGTGCTCAACGACAAGCACGGTATTGCCTGCATCCACAAGGTCATTGAGGACCCCGAGCAGTTTCCTGATGTCATCGGGATGAAGTCCCACAGTGGGCTCATCAAGTATATAGAGGAAATCCCTCCTCTTCATCACCCCGAGCTCCGCGCATATCTTGAGGCGCTGCGCCTCCCCCCCGGAAAGGGTTGTGGCCGGCTGGCCGAGCTTCAGGTAGCCGAGCCCCACATCCGCCATTGTCTTCAGTTTATTCACCAGCCGTGGAATGCGCCTGAAAAAATCCATTGCCTCATCAACGGTGAGGTCGAGAACATCGTGTATGTTTTTTCCGTTGTAGGTGACGGCGAGTATCTCCGGTTTATACCTCCTGCCCCCGCATTCCTCGCACCTGATGTACAGGTCCTCAAAAAAGTACATCTCAAGCCGTTGATAACCGGCTCCGCTGCATGCCTCGCAGCGGCCGCCCTCGGTATTGAAGGAAAAATGTCCCGGCCCGTACCCGAGCATCCCGGCCTGCGGCTGTTCCGCAAAGAGTTTCCTTATGTGGTCGAATGCCTTTATGTATGTGACGGGATTGGAGCGCGGGCTTTTGCCGATCGGTTGCTGATCTATGATCCCGGCTCCCCTGAGGTGTTCGAGGCCGTCGATGCCCTTAAACGGCAGGGGCGTTGCAAACTCCGTCCTGAAGTGACGGGCCAGTGCCCTGTAAATGGTGTCATTGACAATGGTGCTCTTGCCCGAACCCGAGACACCGGTGATGCATGTAAGTGTCCGCAGCGGGATGTGGACGTCTATCCCCTTGAGATTGTTTCCGGAAGCGCCCCTGACGGAAAGCACCTTGCCGCTGCCTTTCCTCCTGTATGCAGGTACCGGTATTAATTCATGGTCACTCAGGTATTCAGCAGTCAGGGTGCCGGATTTCAGAAAATCCTCTCTTGCGCCGTTATAAAGCACCCTGCCGCCCTTCCTGCCGCCCCCGGGGCCGAGCTCCACGATCCAGTCGGCGGCGTTGATGACGGTTCTGTCGTGTTCCACGGCGACAACGGTGTTGCCGGCCCCGGCAAGCTCCCTCAGTATCTCCGCAATCCGGCTCACATCACCGGGGTGAAGACCGACGGTCGGTTCATCAAGGACATACAGTGTCCCCGTCAGTTTCGATGCAAGCTGATTTGCAAGATTTATCCTCTGCGCCTCGCCGCCCGAGAGGGTCTTCATCTCCCTGCCCAGCGTCAGGTACCCTATGCCCACCCGCATCAGGAAACCGAGCTTGAGGTTGATCTGCCTGAGTATCTCGGAGGACACCTCCTGTTCGTGGCCCGACAGGTCGATATCCGCAAAAAAACCGCTCAGCCGGGCAATGGGCATCCCGGCAAGCTCCGCTATATTGAGACCCCCGAGTGTAAATGCCAGGGCCGCGGGCCTGAGCCTGTCCCCCCCGCATTTTTTACAGGTCACGGCCTTGCGGTACCTGCTGAGAAAGACCCTTACATGCAGTTTATACCGCTTGCCTTCGAGCTCCCCGAAGAAATCATCCAGGCCGTAAAAATCCGGAGCGCCCCTGAATATCAGCCTCTTTGCCTTTTCAGGCAGTTTCTTATACGGCGTCTTGAGGCTGATTCCGTGCGCCTTTGCAGCCTCGGCAAACTGCCTGTACCACCACCTGTATGCAGGCTTGGTCCACGGCTCCACCGCGCCTTCCTCAAGAGACAGTTCCTTGTCCGGTATGATGCAGTCTTCCGAGTATTCCAGCGTATTGCCGAACCCCTTGCATTCAGGACATGCGCCAAGGGGATGGTTGAAGGAAAACAGCAGGGGCTGCGGCTTTGCCGTTTCCGTATTGCACCGGGGACATTTCAATTCCCCTTGAAAGCGGAGGACCGTGACGTCTTGCGGCGAGTCCCCGATTATCTCCACCTTTACGCTTTTGCCCCCGTGCTCCCACGCCGTCTCAACAGAGTCGGACAGCCGCGCCTCATCCTTTATAATGAGCCTGTCGAGGATCACTTCATACCGGTAATCATCGCGGTTTTCCGTATTTTCCCTGAACCGGTGAAAGCCCTTTTTCTGCAGTTCCTCAGGCGTGCTGTTCGTGAAGAATATCACCAGCGCTCTTCTTCCCGAATGGTTTGCGACCAGCTCCCTGACCGCGGAAGACGGCGTCCACGCCTTTAACGGACTGCGGCATTGCGGGCAGTGGGGCTCTGCAATCTTTGCATAAAGCAGCCGGATGTAGTCATATATCTCGGTTGCCGTGCCCACTGTGGAACGGGAACTCTTGACCGTGTTGCGCTGTTCAATGGCGATGGCCGGTCTTATGTTGCGGATCGCCTCAACATCAGGACGGTCGAGTTTTTCAAGAAAGAGCCTTGCATAGGTGGAAAGGGATTCGATGAACCTCCACTGGCCTTCGGCAAAGATTGTATCAAAGGCCAGGGACGACTTGCCAGAGCCCGATACGCCGGTGACGGCGATAAACCGGTTGTGCGGGAGTCTGAGGCTGATATTCTGCAGGTTGTTCTGTTTAGCGCCTTCAATAACAAGCTCGTCAATAGACATCCGAATATTTTAACAGGTCGTGCCCGCGGTTTGGAATATACCCTGACGTTGCATCCGGGCAGGGGAGGTCCGCCGTGAAACCTCGGGACTCCCTTGCCAGCGGGGCGGTGTTTTTACGCCACTGTAAGGTCTGCAAAGACAAAGAGAAGAGGAGATTCGCTATGGTTTCTGCACGGCAGGGGATTGTCTGTTCTGCGCGAGCAGCCGGGGGCCGTCCCGGAAGAGGGCTTCCACCTTGTCGGCCTGAATGACGGAAGAGACTATGCCGACTCCGAACGAAGGATGGTATATGATTTCGTCCTTTTCGAAGTTTCCCTCTATGCTGTACTTTCTTGCACGGGAGAGGTCACTGTCTGATAACCGGGATATGAGTTCTCCGTATCCTCTGTTGCGGGGTTTTGTCTTTCCGGTGGAAGGTATGCGTTTTTTCCCGGATGATTTTATACGAAAGTTGTGCTCCGAGTTACAGGTATTGCATTTGACCCTCCTGGGGGCATTGTCAACCATGGCGACAATCGTATGGCCCAGTTCCAGCCTGCACTTCGTACACCATGCCTCAATATAATCTCCTGCTGAATAATTCTCAAACATATTTTCTCTCTTGCCCCCGGCCGGTTGCCGTAACAGTTGCATAAAACAGCGCCAGGTCCCTCTGCCCGTTTATGCACAGCTACGGTTGATTGCCGGTTGCCGCCCCGGAGGATCCAGCCTCCGCATCCCCCTTATCCGGGCCTTCAGTGTCTCGGGAGGAGGCTTTGATGTTGCCCTGTCGCCTGAGCCTCTTTTCTTCCTGTTTTTTCTGCCGCAACAGCTCCTTTTTCCGCTTGTTGCTCCTGTACATGGTGGAACGTCTTGCCATAGTTTCCCTCGCCTGGTTGATTCTTGCGGTTCCGGCCGCACAAATCAGGGCCGCAAAGCTAAAAGTCTTTGCGGCCCTGATTCTGACAAAAACCCTCAAACTCTCTCTGTAAAAGCGCTGATTTTTTTCCATCTCAAGAATGGCATTTTTTGCCCTGAAAAGTCAACCTGGTGTTGTTTTTTCCTGCTTTTGCAGGAAAAGTTGTTCCGTGCAGGAAGCTATGGGCGGGCCGGCCGGCAAGGCCCTCCTTAACCGTTGCCGGCCGGCCCCTCAAAGTGTTCTAAATGCCGGCATCTCCCGTAGGCCGGCATATGAAGAACCGTCTACTCATCCTCAAACTCGATCTTGTAAGATATATACACCGGATTGTCTGAAGCGTCCAGGGCCTTGTAGTACTCGACCTCCACACTGCCTGATGAGGCCGGGATCTGGTCTGCACATATGATCCGGTCTGTGCCGCCTGTTTCATTTTCAATCCTTGTCTCCCGTGTAATAAGAATCGTCACGCCCGAGACCGTGATGGAATAGGTGTTGGAGTCGATTGTGTATGCCGTGGCCTCCAGTTCAGGCTGCACTGTCAGGCCTGTGAACTGTGTCACGCTCCTGTCGGGCACATCACAGACCGCTGCGGCTATATCGTCGTCGCCGTCCACCTCAACCTTGGTGGCCAGGAACACGCTGCCGTTCCACGTTCCGTCCACCTCGACCTTCATGCCGACCTGCAAGTCAGCAATGCCGGATATGCCGCATGCCGCCCTCTCGTCATCGTCATCACAGGTGAACCGGACACTGTCTCCGGCCGATACAGTAACGACATTGCTGCCGGGAATGAAATCCGCCTTCAACACGGTCAGTTCGAACTCTCCGGTGGCGATGGACCGGATGATCCCCTTGAGCTCATAATCGTCTTCCTTGATCTCCTGATAGCTCTTGTACTCGGAACCGTCGGCATCAAGCACCACCTTTGCCTTCACGGTGTTCGTGCCGGGGTCGTACACGAACTGCTTGAGATCGAAATCGAGGACCACCCGCTCTGTTCCCGCCACATTGGCTGCGCCCGGGATATCAATGACGCATGTGCCGCTGCTGCACGTTGTCCATGCATTCTCGCTGAAGGTGGGATTCGGGCTGATCTGCACACCGCTCTTGTCGACGAGTATCAATTCCTCTCCAACCGTGATACGGACGCCGCTGTAGGTGCCCTCAGGCAGTGTGCCGAGCTTCTCGAGCACGCCGCTGAGCTCGCTCAGGTCATAAGTGAGGCCTTTCGCGGACTCAAACGCTGTCACCGCTGATTTGTCCGCAGCTTTCACGAACTCCACCTTGTAGATGGTCACGATCACCTGACCATAAGCATCAGTGACGTCATCAGTGATGTAGACCCCGGCTGCAGGAGCTGTACTGCCTGCGGTCGTGGCGGTCTCACTGCCGCCGCACGAGTAAAGGAACCCTGCGAATGCCAGCAGAAATACTGCCAGAACACCCACCCTGAACCTTGTTGCCGTTAAGTGTTTCATGCTTTTGTCCTCCTTTTGCTTCAGAGATTCTTTGCAGTAACCTGCAAAGTCAGTTGATTTTTTCTATCTCCACCTCCTCGGCAATGAAGACCCCGCCCTGATAGAGTCCTTCCACCTCGACGATATCGCCGGGATCCTTGACGTCGTCTATCGCGGCAAAGAATTCGGCTGCCGTGATGGCATTGCTGTTGTCATCCTCGAAGGTGACTGCCGGCCCGCTGACGTCGATCCGCACGCCGAGTATGGAGAAGGATGTTGCTGTCTCCGAGCCTGCATCCACCGGCCCGCTGAGCGAATATTCCGCCTCTGAGGAATCCATTCGTTCGACTTTGACTGCCACAACCCTGTCTCCGTCGACAAAACCTCCGATCTCTATCAGATCGCCGGTTCTGATGTCACCGAGAGAAAAAGACCTCAACTGCTGGCCTGATTCGTCATTGAAAATGGTGCTGCTGTTGACAGTGACACCGATACCAAACACCGTAACTGTTGATTTCTGGATATCCACACTCTCGACGGTCCCTTCTATACCGACCTCTGTCTCCCTGCGGGAGAGGAACTCGACCTTCTCTGCCACGAGCACTCCGCTGTCATTAACCGTACCCTTTATTTCAAGGAGCACATCCAGTGCCACATCTCCCCGCAGGCCGTTCTCATATGCCGTGCTGCCGTCAGTATAGACCCGCAGGCCGTTGACCTTAAAGTCATGTGCAGATGAGAAGGAGGTCACAATCCCCTCCACCGCCATCTCATTGCCCGGAGCTGCAGTTTCAAGAGGTGCCTCAACGCTGACATGCGAGGCAACAAGCACATCTGCGGAGAAGGAGCCCTTGACTTCCACGAAATCACCGTTCCGAACCCGGGGGGAGGTTACGCCACTGTAGTCGACTGACAATCCGTTTATCTCAAACCTGCGCATGGCGGAATCAAGAGCTGATACCACACCCTTCACCTTCTCACCCGAAGCGGCAGGCTTCAGCTCTATGTACACAGCCCTTATATTTCCGACGGCGTCAAAAAATCCGCTCACGACCACGCTGTCTCCCCCGGCGAGATCCAATATGCCGCCGAAGCCTTTCAGTATGGTAGTGCCTTCAATAAACACGGTCTGCCCCATCACGACAATACGGTCATTCACCGTATCTATGCCCTGCACCGGGCCGATCACCTCCGGATCAAAGTCTATGCTCAGGGCGGTGGTCCCGTCCGCCTTCACACGGACCTTCATCCCCACATCGAGGTTGTCCTCTGTAACAGCGGCGTCATCGGCGGTTATTGCAGCGTTGGCGGTATTGAACTCAATCCCGTTGACAAAAACACTGCCGAACGACGTTATGACACCATTGTAGAGCCCGGTTCCGCTGATCCCGCCTCCGGCAAAGTCCGATCCACCGTCACCACTGCACGAGCCCAGGAGCACCGCCGCCAGCAGAAATACAACAGTCGTCAAACCCTTCAATCTTGATATTGACATGCTACAAACCCTCCGTTATCGTTTGTCATTCCTCGAAATAAAAGACTCCTATCCCCAATCTCTTCCGCCCCATGCCATCGATGGACGGATTTGCATCCCGGTCGTACTTCGAAATGAGCCTGTCCATGGACTCGACAAACTCCGCCGCCATAGCCGAGATGCGGCTCCTGACCTCGTTGTATAACTCGAGGGGGATGTTGTCATATGAGACCTTTCTCTGAAAAAATGCATCAGACGGCTCGCTTGTAATGTTATGATGTATCGTGGAGATGAATTCGCTCACATCCCTGCCCATGACGCCGAACTTCTCCACTTCTCCTTTCGTGACTATATAACCCCTCTTCAAAAGCCTCACCTGCCTGTCATCCATTTCGACGATACCGGCCCTGCACATCTCGTCCAGAATAGCCCTCGGGGGCACATCACCGCTGTATGCCTTGACAAGGGCTGAAAAGCTCTCTTCCCCGCCCTCAAACGGCAGGATGCGGGGCTCCCCTTTTTCGTTGGTGAACCCGGGGTCTTTCAGCCATCCGCTTATCACCCGTACCGCCCGGTTGTAGCGCTCGGCGGCACCGAGGTCATCCACTGGATCCATCTCCCTGAGCCTCCTGACCTCCTTGCGGGTAAGCCCGGTGATTGTGGCGATACGGGATATAGTCTGTTTCCTGCCGGGCACCCTGAACTCCCTTGAGGCGACATCCACGTAAACCCACCTGGCGATATCGGCAAACGTGCCGTAAGGTATATTGTTTTTCAGCAGTACCTGCATGAGCGGTCTCAGCAACCTCACCAGTGTCGAGACTATTGCCTGTTTTACACTCTCCATATTTGGTATTATATTCCCAAATTTTGTCTTTGTCAAGCAAAAAATGAATCTCGGCTTATCTTGTGCGGGTGGGGTTTCTGTTTTCAGATACGGACACGGGGCACTTTGTAGGACTCAACGGGCGGGGCAGCTTGCCGGCGGACGGTGTTTTTTATGCCGTTGTAAAGTTAAGTTGACTGCTGTGTTTTCCGATAATTAATCATGGAGGGTTCGATAAAACTGAAAACTTCAAACCATGAAAGGGGGAAATGAATGAATGACTCCATCGGTAAGTGCAATATATGCAAGGATGTATACACGACAACGCATGTGGAAGTAGCGCCCGGCATATTCGTCTATGTCTGCGGCAGTTGCCTGGAAAAGGCCAAGGACAATTTCATCTGGCTGTGCATGAGCTGCGGCAAGGCATATCTCCGGCCGAAGAAACTCGTGATAAACAGAGTCAAGGACTACGAGCTGAAGAGGGCCTATATGTTGTGTGAGGACATGCAGATAATCCAGGGGATAGACATGTGCATCTCATGCAACCCGGAGAAAATACTTGATTACATGGAGGCCCAGCAGACTGCAATGGAATGTTGACCTTGCTTTAATGTCGCATAAACGGGCAGGCTCACCAAAATAATGCACCAGCACGGTTGATGACGCCTGCCGGTGCATTATTTTGCCGGTTTCTGCAAAAACGTTATTCCCGCCGCCGCGCCGCTCCTCCCCCGAGCATCCAACATATTGAATTAATTGGATTTTTGCGATGCTAATTGCATTGATAAGCAAAAATTATATACTAATTTAAATTTTTATATTGACTCCGTTAGAAACTCATTATATCATATCACCTTATTAAGACCTTCTTCTTGCTGTTTTTTACATAAACTGTTGTTTTTTTGCAGTAACGGTTAAATACCTCTAATCCATCTGGACAATTGACGGGTACGTTTATCGTTGAGTTGAGAGGGGGAACTCTATCCCCAAACCATGTGAAAAGGAGACTTTTATGAGACTTGTACTGTTAGGAGCGCCCGGAGCCGGAAAAGGGACGCAGGCGAAAAAACTTATTGAGAAGTACGGCATTCCACAGATTTCCACCGGAGATATCCTCAGAAAGGCCGTGGCGGACGGCACCCCCCTTGGAAAAGAAGCAAAATCCTACATGGACAAAGGCGAGCTTGTTCCGGATTCCGTTGTTATCGGGCTCGTGAAGGAGAGGCTTGCGCAGGACGACTGCAAGAAGGGGTATATCCTGGACGGGTTCCCGAGGAACACCGCGCAGGCCGAGACCCTTGACCAGGTGCTTGCGGACATGAACGCGCCCCTTGATGTCGCCCTTGTTGTGGATGTCGACAAGGACGACCTCATGAAGAGACTCACTGGGAGGCGCACGTGCCGGGGCTGCCAGCAGATGTACAATATACATTTCAGCCCACCCCGGAAAGAAGGCGTATGCGACAAGTGCGGCGGAGAGCTTTACCAGAGGGATGACGACAAAGAGGAGACCATAAAGAACAGGCTTGATGTGTATGAAAGGTCAACAGCGCCGCTTATCGATTATTACGCCAAGAAAAACATTCTCAGGACCGTAAAAGGCGTGGGAAGTATTGATGACATATTCAACAACATCTGTTCAATACTTGATTCTCAACAGTCATAACGCATAACACGCGTTAAATTAAGGAGGAAAAAATGGCACTGGTTAACCCCCATGGGAAAGAAAAAAAGCTCAAGCCCCTTCTGCTGACGGGAGAGGAACTCGCGGAAGCAAAGGAAAAGGCGAAAACACTCACTGAGGTCAGGATGTCTTCAAGGGAGACAGGCGACCTTATAATGCTCGGCATAGGGGGATTCACTCCCCTTGAGGGTTTTATGGGGCACGACGACTGGAAAGGCGTATGCGATGAATTCAAGATGGCGGACGGCACGTTCTGGCCCATCCCGATAACCCTTTCAACGACAAAGGGCAATGCGGACAGCATCAAGGACGGCGAGGAAGTGGCCCTTGTTGATGAAGAGAGCGGCGAGATAATGGGTATCATGACCGTCCGGGAAAAATACACGATTGATAAGGAGTATGAGTGCAAACAGGTCTTCAAGACAACCGATACCGAGCATCCGGGCGTCCTGAAGGTCATGGAGCAGGAAGAGATTAACCTTGCAGGACCTGTAAAGGTGCTGAGCGAGGGGACGTTTCCCGCGGAATACAAGGGCATATACATGACACCGGCGGAAACCCGCAAGCGCTTTGAGGAAAAAGGCTGGTCCACCGTGGCGGCCTTCCAGACGCGTAATCCCATGCACCGCTCGCACGAGTTTCTCGCGAAAATAGCCGCGGAAGTCTGTGACGGCGTTTTCATTCACATGCTTCTTGGAAAACTGAAACCGGGCGACATCCCCGCGGATGTAAGGCAGAGAGCCATTGACGCCCTTATCGAGAACTATTTCGTCAAGGATTCCATTATGGTCGGCGGTTATCCGCTTGACATGAGATATGCGGGTCCGAGAGAGGCGCTGCTGCATGCGGTTTTCAGGCAGAATTACGGCTGCAGCCACCTGATTGTCGGGCGAGACCATGCAGGCGTCGGCGACTACTACGGTCCGTTTGACGCCCATCATATCTTTGATGAAATTCCGAAGGGCTCTCTCGAGACCCAGCCGCTGAAAATCGACTGGACATTCTGGTGCCACAAGTGTGACGGAATGGCGTCCATGAAAACCTGCCCGCACGGAAAGGAAGACAGGCTTATCCTGAGCGGCACAAAGCTCAGAAAAATGCTTTCAGAGGGTGAAGAGGTGTCGGATAAGTTCAGCAGGCCCGAGGTGCTCAAGATACTCAGGGAATACTATGAGGGTCTGACCGAAAAAGTGGAAATCAAGATGCACAAGTATGCCGAAGGCAATTAATGTGCAATCCTGTTTCTCCGGGACTGCATTCCATAAGCGGGAAGGGGGTGTAAAGCAGACAGGTTGCCCGTTTCACGATAGATGAAGAAGCAGATTGCTCAGGAAATACGGCTTAAGTTTAAGCCTTGAAAACCCCAAAAGGACATATTTTGGAAAGGAGGATGTAAAATGCCAAGTTTTGTAATCGCTGAAAAGTGTGACGGTTGTAAGGCACAGGACAAGACTGCATGCCAGTATATCTGTCCCAATGACCTTATGACCCTGGACAGGGACCTGATGAAGGCCTACAATCAGGAGCCCGAGCAGTGCTGGGAGTGCTACAACTGCGTAAAGATCTGCCCGCAGCAGGCAATCGAGGTCAGGGGATACCAGGACTTCTGTCCGCTGGGAGCCAGTGTTATCCCTCTCAGGGGAACCGACTCGATAATGTGGACGATCAAGTTCAGAAACGGAGTGCTGAAGAGGTTCAAGTTCCCCATCAGGACGACCCCTGAAGCTTCCATTGAACCATATGCCGGCAAGCCGGAAGCGGATATGTCAAAGATAAAAGAACCTGGATTCTTTAACTACGAAGCCAGGAAAGAATAAAAAGGAGGGATGACGATGGAAAAAGAAACATGTACTTTTTCATACTGTGCAAAGCCGGAAATCGTTGAGGTCGACACTGATCTGCTTCTCATCGGCGGCGGCATGGCATGCTGCGGAGCTGCTTATGAAGCGGTCCGGTGGGCGGCTCCGAAAGGCCTGAAGATCACAATGGTTGATAAGGCTGCGACAGACAGAAGCGGCGCGGTGGCAATGGGCCTGTCGGCTATCAACACGTACATCGGTGAAAATAAAGTCGAAGATTATGTGAGGTACGTAAGGGGCGACCTTATGGGTATCACAAGGGACGACCTTGTATTCGACCTCGGCAGGCACGTCGACAACAGCGTGCACATGTTTGAAGAATGGGGCCTGCCGATCTGGAAAAAAGGCGACGACGGTTTCTCTCTCGACGGCTTCCAGGCAAAGGACGCAGGCAAGGCGAAGCTGGCTGACGGCGGAACTCCCGTGCGCTCCGGTAAATGGCAGATAATGATCAACGGCGAGTCCTACAAGGCGATAGTGGCAGAGGCCGCAAAAAAGGCGCTTGAGGAAAACAGGAAGGCCACCGGCGTTGACCAGAACCACTTTGAAAGGGTTTTCATTGTGAGGCTCTTTAAAGACGCCAATGATCCCAAGAGGGTGGCCGCGGCGGTCGGTTTCAGCGTCAGGGAACACAAGATGTACATATTCAAGGCCAAGGCAATGGTGCTCGCCGCCGGCGGCGCTGTTAACGTCTTCAGGCCGAGATCAACCAAGGAAGGCCAGGGCAGGGCGTGGTACCCTGTATGGAACTCCGGCTCAGGTTATGCGCTCGGCATGCAGGCAGGCGCGGAGCTGACGCTCATGGAGAACCGTTTCGTTCCCGCAAGGTTCAAGGACGGATACGGGCCTGTCGGCGCATGGTTCCTGTTCTTCAAGGCAAAGGCAACCAACAGCATTGGCGAGGACTACTGTGCAAACGAGGAATATGTTGCCGATGCAAAGAAGAAATACGGCGCATACGTGGACAAGATGGGCACTGCCATCAGAAACCACCTGATGATGCAGGACATGAAGGCCGGTAAAGGGCCCATCATCATGAGGACACACGAGGCCATGGATGCCATCAACAAGTCTTTCATCGAGAAACTCGGTGAAAAGGAAGGCAAGAAGAAGGTCAAGCATCTTGAGGCCGAGGCATGGGAGGACTTCCTCGATATGTGCATCGGACAGGCGGGCCTCTGGGCGGCCAGGAACGTGGAGCCCGACAAGGTGCCGTCGGAGATCATGCCCACAGAGCCTTATATCCTCGGCTCGCATGCAGGCTGCGCGGGATTCTGGTGCAGCGGCCCCGGCGATATTCCGGGCACACCCGAGGACTGGCACTGGGGTTACAACAGGATGTCGACGGTTCCAGGACTCTTCATGGCCGGTGACATCTGCGGCGCATCAGGGCACAAGTTCTCTTCAGGTTCGCACGCAGAGGGAAGGATCGCCGGAAAGGCTGCAATAGCCTTTATACTGGATCATCCCGACTATGTGCCGACACCGAGGAAGACCGCCGACGAGATGGCGGCCGAGCTGTACCTGCCGTATGAAGTTTACGAGAAACACAAAACCTACTCCACCGATCCCGAAGTGAATCCGAATTACATCAAGCCGAGCCTGCTGCAGGCAAGGCTGCAGAAGATCGCGGACGAGTATTTCGGTGGAATCTCCACATGGTACATGACATCAAAGACCATGCTGGAAGAGGGTCTGAAACAGCTCGCTATGCTCAAGGAGGATTCCGCGAAGATGGGAGCAAGCAACCTGCACGAGCTCATGAGGTGCTGGGAAAACTACCACAGGATTCTCTCTCTCGAGGCACACGCCCGTCATATCCTCTTCAGGGAGGAGACCAGGTATCCGGGCTACTACTACAGGGGCGACCACGACTATATAGATGATGAGAACTGGAAGGTCTTCACGTGCTCCACATACAACATGGAAACCGGCGAATTCACAATGAGCAAGAGGCCGCACAAGAACGTATTCCCTGATTAATCCGGGGAGACGGTATAAATTCTCCGGGCGCACCCGCGGCGCCCGGAGAGTTATTTAAGTTATTAAGGGCGGCAGATAAATCCTTTTAATCCCAATATAAAACACTGTCAAAAGCCGAGCCGGTTGTAGTAGACTATAGGGCCACACCCGCTTGATAACTTAAGTAACTCTGTCATAAATGGAGGCATAGCATGTCAGAACAGGAAACAAACATTTTGGTTGTAGGCGGCGGTATAAGCGGACTGACCACTGCCGTGGAGGCGGCGGAAGCCGGCTACAATGTCGTGCTGATAGAAAAAGAGCCTTTTCTCGGAGGCAGGGTCGCAAGGATGAATAAATATTTCCCCAAGCTCTGCCCCCCTGCATGCGGTCTGGAAATAAACTACAGGAGGATAAAGTTCAGTGACCGCATCACCTTCCATACCCTTGCGGAAGTGGAAAAGATCACCGGGCAACCCGGCGACTACGAGGTAACGGTAAAGGCGGGGGCGCGGTATATTAATGACAAGTGCACCGGATGCAACGCCTGCACGGAGGTCTGTCCCGTGGAAACCCCCAATGACTTCAACGGAGGCCTTGACAAGAGAAAGGCCGCCTATATCTATCACCAGCAGGTATTCCCCTTCCAGTATGTAATAGACGGCTCGGTATGCAAAAAAGAGGCGTGCGCCAAATGCAAGGAGGCGTGCAAATACGATGCGATCGATTTCACCATGAAACCCGAGAGCTTTGTCGTCAAGACCGGCGCCATTGTTCTGGCAACGGGCTGGAAGCCGTACGATGCCTCGAAAATGGACAATCTGGGCTTCGGCACGAGCAAAAACATAATCTCCAATGTGATGATGGAAAGGCTCGCCTCGCAGAACGGTCCGACCGGCGGCAGGATAGTAAGGCCGTCGGACGGAAAGGAGGCCAAAAGGGTTGCCTTTGTCCAGTGCGCGGGATCAAGGGATGAGAACCACCTTGCCTTCTGCTCCGCGGTGTGCTGCCTTGCATCACTGAAGCAGGCGACATATGTCAGGGAGCAGTATCCTGACTCAAAGGCATACATGTTCTACATAGATATCCGGACACCCGGAACCTCGTACGAGAGATTCCTGAACAAGGTGCGGGAGGATGAAAATATCTCCCTGATAAAGGGCAAGGTGGCAAAGGTCTATGAAGACCCCGCAACAGGCGACGTCATCGTCGAGGCTGAAGACATCCTTGCCGGGAAGAAAATAAAGGTTTCCGTGGATCTCTGTGTTCTTGCCACGGGCATGCAGCCGACGGTTTCCGAGATGAAGCTTCCCCCGGAAGTAAAGATAAACGAAAACGGTTTTGTGGTTGCGGACAGCACCCGGAAGGGGATATACGCAGTCGGCTGCGCCAAGGACCCCGTAGATGTTTCGAAATCCGTCCAGGGAGCTACAGGGGCTGCTCTTAAAGCTATTCAGACAGTGGGGAGGAAAGCCTAATGGAAAAGAAGATCGGAGTTTATATTTGCAAAGGCTGCGACATCGCAAATGCAGTTGAAATAGAAAAACTCGAGGAAGTGGCTGTAAAGGAACATCAGATACCGGTGTGCAAATCGCACGATGCGCTGTGCAGTCCCGGGGGGCTCGACCTGATAAAGAACGACATAAGCGCAGAGGTTGTGAACACTATAGTCATTGCCGCGTGCTCGCCGAGGGTGAAGTACAGGGAGTTCAGCTTTCCCGGCAATGTTGTTGAACGGTCGAATATAAGGGAATTTGTCGCATGGACGCAGGAGCCCAAGACCGAGGATACACAGGCGCTGGCTGAAGACTATATGAGGATAGGTATCACAAAGGCAAAAAACAGCGAACTCCCCGAGCCGTTCCTGCTTGAAGAAATGGACAAGTCGGTACTGGTTGTCGGCGGCGGCATATCAGGCATGACCTCCGCGCTCGGCGCCGCCGATGCCGGCTACAACGTCATACTTGTTGAAAAACAGGAAGAGCTCGGAGGCTGGGCGAAAAAGATGCACAGGCAGTTGCCCCGGAGCTATCCGTTTGAGTCACCGGAGAAACCCACGGTCAATGATACCATTGACAGGGTCAGGGCCCATTCCAATATAAAGGTCTTCACTTCCTCGGAGATAGAAAAGATTTCCGGAGTGCCGGGCATGTACGACGTCTCCATAAAGACCGCGGGCGGCACGGAGCAGGTCAAGGCAGGCTCCGTTATACTGGCTGCCGGCTGGAGGCCGTATGACGCCTCCAAACTGGAGCACCTCGGCTACGGGAAGTGCGAGAACGTTATAACGAACATACAGATGGAGGAGATGGCCGCGGAAGGCGGTATCACGAGACCATCCGACGGCAGGAAGGCAAAGAGGGTGGCATTTATCCAGTGCGCCGGTTCAAGGGACCCCGGGCACCTTCCTTACTGTTCCTCCGTATGCTGTCTCACGTCGTTAAAGCAGGCATCCTACGTAAGGGAAAGCGCCCCGGATGCAATCGCCTACATTTTATACAAGGACATGAGAACCCCCGGCCAGTATGAGCTGTTTTACAAGAAGATGCAGGACGACCCCGGGATCATGCTCACAAAGGGCGAGGTCGTCGATGTCACGGAGGGTGCCAACGGCAATGTGGAGATCACGCTGAAGGATACATTCCTTGGAGAGAGCATAAAGCTGGAGGCCGACCTGGTTGTGCTTGCCACAGGCATGGTTCCCAACACAACGATTGACTCCGACGTGCTTGGGGAGTGGAAAAAGAAGTTCGACGAGGAACTCGCGGCCTCGGGCGGCAAGCCGGACCCCAACGCCCCGCTTGAGCCTCACAAGGTGCCCAATATCCTTCATCTCGAATACAGGCAGGGCCCCGAGCTTCCGCAGCTTACAGAGGCATACGGTTATCCGGATTCGAACTACATATGCTTTCAGTATGAGACACGCAGAACCGGGATTTATGCAGCGGGCAGCATAAGACAGCCCATGCACATGCTCGGCAGCATAGAGGACGCAATGGGCGCAAGCCTTAAGGCCATACAGTGTATCGAGGCCACGGCGAACGGCTATGCAGTGCATCCGAGGGCGTGGGACCAGACCTACCCCGAGGTCAATCTCCAGAAGTGCACCTCGTGCAAGAGATGTACGGAGGAGTGCCCGTTCGGCGCGATCGAGGAGGATGAAAAAGGCACGCCGTTTCACAAGATGACCCGCTGCCGCAGATGCGGCACATGTCTCGGCTCCTGCCCTGAAAGGGTCATCAACTTCAAGGACTTCAGCATCAACATGATATCATCGATGTTCAAGGCCCTGGATGTGCCGGAAGAGGGCCTGAGGCTCATCGGGCTTGCGTGTGAAAACGATGCTTATCCGGCGCTGGATTCGCTTGCGCTGGACCGCTCCAGGATGAACCCCGCGTACAGGTTTGTCCCGGTCAGATGCCTCGGCAACCTCAACCTCGCGTGGATCGCCGATGCCCTGTCCCGGGGGATCGACGGTATGATCCTGCTGGGATGCAAGTTCGGCGAAAACTACCAGTGCCATTTCGTACGGGGCAGTGAGCTTGCCAGCGAGAGACTCGGCAAGTTGCAGGAGACGCTCGGAAGGCTTATGCTCGAGCCCGAGAGGGTGAAACTGGTACAGCTTTCCATACAGGAATACGACCTGCTGCCGGGGATACTGGATGAGTTTGCGGACGAGCTGGGCGAGATGGAACCGAATCCGTTTAAAGAGTTTTAAGCGCTTGAAATGAAGTGTCAGCGCTGATAAGGTGCAGTGAAAGCGAAAAACCCGACACTCACAAAAAATCTCTGGTCGAAAAGACTTATGGAGGAATAAATGGTCGATGCAACATTAGTAAAACCCGATCTGGATTTCGTAAAGGGAGTTATCGCCGCAGGGGGCGAATCCCTGAAGAAGTGCTACCAGTGCGCCACCTGCACAGTGGTCTGTAACGTCACTCCTGAAGAAAATCCTTTTCCCAGAAAGGAGATGGTCTGGGCCCAGTGGGGACTGAAGGAAAAGTTCCAGGGCAATCCCGACGTCTGGCTCTGCCACCAGTGCAATGACTGCACGGCTTACTGCCCGAGGGGCGCAAAGCCGGGAGAGGTGCTGGGCGCCATAAGAAAACAGAGCATCAGGGAGTATTCCGCCCCGGACTTCCTCGTGGATTTGGTGAATGACAAAAAATTCATGGCCCTCCTGTTTATAGCGCCGGCCATCCTGTTGGCGGTGGTTATCGCAGCTTTCGGCAATTTCGGAATTCCCGGGGGAGAGGTGGTGTTTACAAAATTCCTGCCGGTTCTGCCAATCCAGTTGATATTCACGCCCGCGCTGATATTCGGGATCGCGGTGGGCGTGCTGGGGGTCAAAAAGTTCTGGGTTGATATGAAGCGGGCCAACGGCGTCAGGACAGGCGACCTGAAGGGCAGCGTTATAGAGACGGCGAAAGAGGTGCTTGCCCATAAGAAGTTCAAGAGCTGCGGTATAAACGCCGACAGATACGCATCGCATCTCCTCGTCTTTTACAGCTTTGTCGCACTGGGAATCGCCACACTGATAGGCGCCCTTTACATCGATATCCTGCACATAGAGTCGCCGTTCTCCTTCGGCCGCGGCACACTCGTGAAACTCTTCGGAAATGCAGGCGCCATAGCCCTCCTTGTCGGTGTTACCATGATGATCACCAACAGGTTCAAACACCAGGAAAAATTAGGGCTGGGAAGCTATTTCGACTGGCTCCTCCTGTGTATCATCGCCACTGTCGCCCTCTCGGGGTTTCTCGCGCAACTGACAAGGATAGCGGGAGCCGCCGCCATAGCTTATCCCATTTATTTCATACATCTTGTGTTTGTGCTGTCCCTTTTCATCTATCTGCCGTTCTCCAAGCTTGCCCATATGTTCTACAGGGGAGCGGCGATGTGCTTCATGAAATATTCAGGGAGAGAGGCGCAGCAGGCGGCTGCTGTTTCAACCACGCCCGGGACAGGGCAGTCATCAGGGCCGGGCAAGGAAACAGGCAGTGAATAACCAACAGATTTTGAATCTCGAAAACATTTAAATCCAGTAGAAAGAAGGGGGTAGAAGTATGAGTAATATCATCTTATTTGCATTACTCTGCGGTGTTGCGGGCGTATTGTATGCCCTGATCACCGCAGCCTGGGTCTCAAAACAGGATGCCGGGAGCCAGCGGATGCAGGACATCTCGAATGCCGTCAAGGAAGGCGCGGAGGCATTCCTCAACCGCGAGTACAGGACGGTCGCGATAGTGGCCGTGGTACTGATCATACTGCTTTTCTTCCTCGGCAAGTGGACGGCCGTTGGCTTTATAATCGGCGTAATAGGCTCTGCGCTTACAGGATACATCGGCATGATGGTGACCGTGCGCGCAAACGTGCGCACCGCGCAGGCCGCGCATAAGGGTATACAGGAGGCGCTTTCCGTGGCCTTCAAGGGCGGTTCCGTGACGGGCATAATGGTGGTCGGTCTCGGACTGCTCGGTATCGCCGGCTACTATTATATTGCAAAGACATACGCCGGTGAGGAGGCCTTCCATGCGCTGGTCGGCCTTGGCTTCGGCTGTTCCCTCATGAGCGTGTTCGCCCGTATTGCAGGCGGCATCTACACAAAGGCGGCCGACGTCGGCGCCGACATCGTGGGCAAGGTTGAGGCAGGCATACCCGAGGACGACCCGAGGAACCCTGCCGTTATCGCCGACAACGTAGGCGACAACGTGGGTGACTGCGCCGGAATGGCCGCAGACCTTTATGAGACCTATACCGTTACGCTGGTTGCGGCGATGCTGCTTGCGAAAACGGTCTTCGGCGCTGAAAGCGCATGGGTGGAGTTCCCGTTGCTCCTGGGCGGTGTCTCCATTATAGCTTCTATTATAGGCACGTTCTTCGTAAAACTCGGAAAGAACGAGTATATCATGGGCGCCCTGTACAAGGGGCTTGCGGTTGCGGGCGGCCTGGCCGCTGTAGCCTTCTACTTTGTGGCCGCGGCATTCATAAGCGGGCTTTCCGGCGATGACGCATCAGTCTTTACAGCCGGCAGCGTCTTTCTGATAGCAGCAATAGGCCTCGCCCTTACCGGGCTGATCGTTATGATCACCGAGTACTTTACGGCGACAAAGTACTCCCCCGTCAGGCACATTGCCGCGGCGAGCCAGACGGGCCACGGCACAAACGTCATTGCAGGCCTTGCAGTCAGCATGAAATCGACGGGCATGCCCGTTATCGTCATAGTGGCCGCCATTCTCTCCGCATACGGACTGGGCGGCGGCTTCAGCGGCAACATGGGCGGCGGTCTTTTTGCAATCGCCCTTTCAGCGGTTTCCATGCTCTCCATGACCGGTATCGTTGTTGCGATTGACTCCTACGGGCCCATCACCGACAACGCGGGCGGCATCGCGGAGATGGCCGAGCTTCCCGAAGAGATCCGCAACATAACGGACCCGCTTGATGCGGTCGGCAATACCACAAAGGCTGTCACAAAGGGCTACGCCATCGGCTCCGCAGCGCTTGCAGCGCTCGTGCTCTTTGCGGAGTATTCGAGGTCGTTTACGGAAACAATAGCATTTGATCTCTCGAACCCGAAGGTGCTGGCGGGCCTGTTTATCGGCGGTCTGCTTCCATACTATTTCGGCGCGCTTCTCATGGAGGCGGTCGGAAAGGCGGCAGGCGGCGTCGTTGAAGAGGTCAGGAGGCAGTTCCGCGAGATAAAGGGCATCATGGAAGGCACGGCAAAGCCCGAGTACGGCAAATGCGTTGACATTGTCACCAAGTCCGCGATAAGGCAGATGATGGTACCTGCGCTTATCCCCGTGGTGGTGCCGATCCTCGTAGGCGTATTCATCGGCAGGGAGGCGCTCGGCGGTGTTCTCATCGGGAGTATCGTTACAGGGCTGTTCCAGGCCATAGCCATGACCAGCGGCGGCGGGGCATGGGATAACGCCAAGAAATACATTGAAGACGGTGTATACGGCGGCAAGGGCTCAGAGACCCACAAGGCCGCGGTTACCGGCGACACGGTCGGCGATCCGTACAAGGACACGGCAGGCCCGGCCATCAACCCGATGATCAAGGTCATCAACATCGTGGCCCTGCTGATCGTGCCGTTGATATAATAAAAGAATCTTTCGTCGGTGCAGGTGAGAGAAAGGCTGTCCCGGAATCAAGGGACAGCCTTTTTTGTTCATAGAGCCTCTTGCAAAAGCATGAAAGTGCCCGCATATGTCATTTCGGCCGAAGGGAGAAATCTTTTGATATCGATGAGTGGTAAGACCTCTCTCTCCGCTGCAGGTGACGGACAGAGGGGGTCCCTGATGAAAAGTGTATTTCTGCCCGCGGAGGGTGTTTTATGACTGTAAGGCAAATTATTTCCCGCTCAGATGGTGTACCGTCTCCACCAGCGCCACAACATTTTCAGGCGGGGTTTCGGGAAGAACACCGTGGCCGAGATTAAAGATGTGGCCGCGGGCCGAAGACGCCCTGCCAAGGATATCCTTTACGCGCTCCTCTATCCCGTGCCTTGGCAGAAACAGGGCCGCAGGGTCAAGATTGCCCTGCACCACAGCATCTCCGCCGAGCCTTTTCACGGCGTCGTCCAGGTTTATCCTCCAGTCGATTCCATACACATCCGCCCCGCATGACCTGATCTCCTCCAGCAGGCCCCCGGTCTCGCCGACATAATATATGACGGGCACGTGCCCGGAGTTCCGGGATTCGAGCCAGTCCCTGAGTTCGCCGATAATCCCGGTAACATAAGGCAGCGCGTATTCCCTGAAATCCGCCGGTGAAAATATGCCGCCCCATGTATCAAAGAGCTGCACCGCCTGGGCGCCGGCCTCTATCTGTGCCTTTAAGTATGCGGTAAGGGTGCGGGTTACCTTTTCCATCAACGCGGCGTACAGTCCGGGAGAGCGGAATATCATTTTTTTCGTATTCAGGAAATTCTTTGATGTCCCGCCCTCTATCATGTAGGTTGCCGTCGTAAACGGAGCGCCTGAGAAACCGATGAGCGGCACCCTGCCTTCAAGCTCTTTCCGCAAAATCCGGATTGTCTGCATTACAAAGCCCGTTTTCTCCCCGGGGTCGGCAACGGAAAGCCTGTTCAGGGAATCCTCATCACGTACCGGAGGAGACAATACAGGCCCCCTGCCGTCGATAAACTCAAGCTCCATCCCCATGGCCTCTACAGGTATCAGTATGTCCGAAAATAGAATGGCCGCGTCAACCCCGAGAATATCCACCGGTTGTATCGTCACCTCGGCGGCAAGCTCCGGTGTCTTGCAGAGCGCCAGGAAATCGACTTTCCTGCGCACGGCCTGATACTGCTCCAGATACCTTCCCGCCTGGCGCATGATCCATACAGGCGTGTACGGAACCGCTTCCCCGCGGCAGGCTTTCAGAAAAATATCGTTCATAAAACCTCCGTTGTCTGCGTTGCGTGTAACACGTTACCTTACAGCGGCATGAAAATGCCGCCTGCGGGCAGGGGAGTCCGGCGGGAAGTTCCCCCGCAGGCTCACCTGTCTTGTCTGTTCAATCTCCTGGGAACATGCCCGCAGAAAGGGTCTTCATCAAGATAGTCGCCGCACATGGCGTATGCCCTTGCCCGGCAGCCGCCGCATACGTGTGTGTATTCGCAGGAGCCGCACCTGCCCCTGTATTTCCTGAAGTCCCTCAGTTCCCTGAACAGGTCCGAGTCCTCCCAGATATCCCTGAAGGATTTCACCCTGATATTGCCTGCCGCTTTCGGGAAATAGCTGCACGGCAGGACATTGCCGTCAACGTCGATAAGCGCTATCATCTGTCCGGCGATGCAGCCCTTGGAGCCGCCGGTTGAAAACTTGAGACTCCTGCGCTCGAACTTTTTCCCCTCCTCCTTCTGTTTCTGCAGCACGATCCTGTAATAATGGGGTGCACAGGTGGGCCTTACAAGCATTGTGTCCTCGTTTTTCTCCATTTGGTAATGCCACTCGAGTATCTCCTCGTAGTCCTCTTTCGGGATGAGCTCTTCCATGATATCCATGCCCCGGCCCGTGGGAACGATCATGAACATATACCACGCCGCGGCCCCCAGGTCCTTTGCCAGCCGGTACACGGCGGCGATATCCTCCTGGTTGCGCCTGGTAAAGGATGAGTTGACAAGGAACTCTATGCCGTGCTTCCTGAAAAGCCCTGCCGCGTTTATCGTGCCCGTGAATGCGCCTTCCTGCTTCCGGAAATCGTCATGCACCCTCCCGGAGGCGCCGTCAAGGCTGAGGGACACCATCCTGATGCCGGCCTCCTTGATTTTCCCGCATATCTCAGCGGTGACGAGGGTGCCGTTTGTGGCAAGGCACATCCTCAAACCCCTGTCGGTACCGTACCGGGCTATATCAAAGACATCCCCCCTCAGCAGGGGTTCGCCGCCGGAGAGGACGACCACGGGCATGGCATAACTTGAGATGTCGTCAATAATCCTGTATGCCTCTTCCGTGGAGAAATCAGGGTGCTCCCCGGCCTCCGTGCCGGAGGACGAGCGGCAGTGAACGCAGGCGAGATTGCACCTTCTCGTTATCTCCCACGCAATCCATTTCGGTTCAAAATTTCCGATCATTGTTTTTCCGGCGGAACACTCATAACATTAAGGTGCGCTCCTCTCCCCGCCGATTCCTGCAAGCGGGACATATTCAACAATTAACCTTGCAGCGGCATGAAAACACCGCATGCTCATGCAACATTAAGCTTAACTTATTCAGATAAATTTCTCAAAGACCTCATTTGAAAGGAGAAGCCCTTTCCGCGTAAGCCTCAGGCTGGTTTCATACGAGCATGCCGCGCTCACCGTCTCCACCAGTCCGGCAGCCTCCAGCGTGCTTATCTCCTTACTGTAGCGGCTGAGGATGTTCTGCCCGTAGAGCTTCGCAAAAGACTCCAGGCACAGGCCCTCGGTTTTCCTTAATCCGAGAAACACGGCCTCGGACAGGGCCCTGTCGCCGCTTACGTCTTCTGCATTACAGGCAGGACGCCCCTCTTCCGCCACGGCCCTGATATATTCATCGAGGACGGGTGTGTTGCAGTATCTTTTTCCGTTTAAAAACGAGTGCGCCCCCGGGCCGGCGCCGTAATACTCCCCCCTGTCCCAGTAATTCAGGTTGTGCCTGCACAGGCAGCCGGGCACGGCAAAGTTGGATATCTCATAGTGGACGAATCCCTCGGACTTTAAATAGTCGATCGTGTATTCATACATCTCAACAACGGTTGCCTCCTCCGGGAGCCTGAAACCGTTTTCCGCCCGGGGGGCGCCGGCATTCAACTGTTCATAAAGCACGGTCCCCTTCTCCACGCTCAGCTCGTATGCGGAGATATGCTCGGGCATCAGGCTCACCGCCTTCCGGAGGGTTTTCTTCCAACCGTCCATATCCTGGCCCGGAATCCCGTATATCAGGTCCATGCCTGTATTGTCGAACCCCGCATCCCGCGCGATGCGCACCGCCTGTTCAGCCTCTCCCGGGGAATGTATCCTGCCCAGAAACTCAAGCTCGGCCCTGTTGAAGGACTGAACTCCTATGCTGATCCTGTTTATGCCCGATGACCGGAGCAGGACGGCCTTCTCCGTGTCCAGTGTGCCCGGATTCGCCTCGACAGTGGCCTCATAATCCTCTGTGAACCTGAAGCGGCTGAAGATGTGCCCGAGCAGCTCAGCAAGCAGGCGGGCCGGAAGCACCGTGGGTGTTCCGCCGCCGATGTAAAGGGTTGACAGTGCGGTGCCGTCCGGTATTCCGGCAAGCTCTTTCCGCAGCGCTTTTATGCACGCATCCGCCTTTGCAGGATCATACACGCCGGATACGAAATCGCAGTAAATGCACCTTTTCACGCAGAAAGGGATGTGGATGTAAAGTGACCCGGGCATAAATAATTTTAACAGACCCGGAGGTGTTATAAAAAGACCTCCGGGCAACAGACGGAGAAACGCTCAGATGTGCGGAATTTCATCGCATGGAGGTCTATTGTGAGCCGCGGGGACATCAAGGCCTGTTGAGAGGGGAAGGAATGCGGTCTCATGAAAAGATCCGGGCGCTTTTGCAAATGACCCTCTTATGGGATATAATCTCGGTATACCTTAATGTGGCATAAACGCGCAGAGGAGTCTGCCGTAAAATTTTTATAATCGGGAGGCGGTTGCAAAAGTCGTCTCACTGTCACCTCGAACGGAGAGAGAGGTCTTTGCAACTCACCGCTGCCGAAAGATTTCTCCCTCCGGTCGAAATGACATATACAGGCATTTTCATACTTTTGCAAGAGGCTCTCGGGAAAACAATTATACAGGAGAAAATATAATGAAGACGGGTTTCGTAGGTCTGGGTAAGATGGGTATGAATATGGTTCAGCGCCTGCTGAACGGCGGCCATGCAATTGTTGCGTATGACCGGACGCCTGAAACAGTGAAAAAGGCGGAGGAAAAGGGGGCGGAAGGTGCAGGGTCGCTCGGGGAACTGGTGAACGGACTGGAAAAACCGCGCATTGTCTGGCTCATGGTGCCCGCCGGGCGGCCCACCGAGGACACCCTCATGCAGCTTGCAGGGATGATGGATGAAGGAGACATGCTCATCGACGGGGGCAACTCCTTTTACAAGGACTCCATGCGCAGGGCGGGGGAACTGAAAAAACGCAATATCTCTTTCCTTGATGCAGGCACCAGCGGCGGCATATGGGGGCTGGAGGCAGGCTACTGCCTGATGGTCGGCGGAGACAGGGATGTCTTCGATAGAGCCGAGCCCCTCTTTGCGGCCCTGGCCCCTGAAAACGGATATGCGCATGTGGGACCGCACGGCGCGGGGCACTTTGTGAAGATGGTCCACAACGGCATTGAATATGCAATGCTGCAGGGATATGCCGAGGGATTCGATATCATGAACGCGAAGAGAGAGTTCAATCTCGACCTGCATAAAATCGCGAGGCTGTGGAATCACGGCAGCGTGATACGTTCGTGGCTGCTGGAACTTGCAGAGAACGCCTTCAGCAGGGAGCCGGGGCTTGATTCGGTCCGGGGCTATGTTGAAGACTCCGGTGAGGGGCGCTGGACGGTTGCGGAGGCTGTTGAGAATGATATACCCGCCCCTGCCATTACATTGTCGCTGCTTGAGAGATTTCATTCACGGCGGCAGGAATCTTTCGGCGCAAAGGTCATTGCGGCGCTTCGCAATGAATTCGGTGGGCACGGGGTGTTAAAGAAACCTTAATGTTGCATAAGCCGGCAGGGGAGTCCGCCTGACTCCCCTGCCCGCGGGCGGCATTTTTATGCCGCTGTAAGGGAAACCTTCAACTGCAGACCGAAATGGGAGGGTGGTATGCCGGATATTAATGCGCAAGTTTCCGGGGAGTCGCAGACATGCAGAATCTTTCCGGAGAGGGTTGATATAGAACCGTTCATCATGGTGATCTTCGGCGGCTCCGGAGACCTCAGCAGGAGAAAACTGCTGCCCACGCTCTTTCACCTGTGTCATGATCAGAACCTTCCGGATGACTTTGCGATTATCGGCTTTGCATCATCCGGAAGGTCCGATGAGGAGTACCGTGCGCTGGTCAAAAAGGCCCTTGAGGAATTCAGCACGGACCCTGTTCAGTCCGGGTGCTGGGATAGGTTCAGCAGGAACCTTTTCTATGTCTCCGGGGGCTTCGAGGATGAAAACAGCTACCGAAGGCTGTCCGCCAGGCTGGAAGAGCTTGCCGGGCCTGCGGGGAAACCGCCGAAACAGATTATCTATTACATGGCCGTCCCCCCGCACTTCCTGCCCGCGATCGTGAAAAGACTGCCGTACTGCGGTTTCTGCAGGACGGCGGCTGACGAGAGGCTGATTATAGAGAAGCCGTTCGGCAGGGACAGGGCGTCCGCGGCTGAGCTTAACAGGCTGGTTTCACAGGCCTTTGACGAAAGCCAGATATACCGGATAGACCATTACCTGGGAAAAGAGACCGTGCAGAACATCCTGTTTTTCCGTTTTGCCAACAGCATATTCGAACCCCTGTGGAACCGCCGCTATATCGACCATGTGCAGATTACCGTGGCCGAAACCCTCGGTGTCGAGAACAGGGGCAGGTTTTATGAAGAGGCGGGTGTTGTCAGGGACATTGTGCAGAATCACATGATGCAGCTCCTTGCGCTTGTGGCCATGGAGCCGCCCACGGGCTTTGAAGCGGATTACATCCGCGACGAAAAGGTAAAGGTCTACCGCACCATACGTTCAATGGACGAGGACTACATCAGGAAGTTTACGGTTGCCGGGCAGTACGGTCCGGGACGTATAAACGGGCATGCCGTACCTGCCTACCGCGAAGAAAAAGACACCTCGCCCGGGTCAACCACCCCGACGTTTTTTGCCGGCAAGTTCTATATAGACAACTGGCGCTGGGCAGGGATACCATTTTACCTGAGGACGGGGAAGCGTCTCAAAAAGCGTATCACGGAGATCAGCATCCACTTCAGGCAGCCGCCGCTGAGGCTGTTCGGCACAACGTGTGAACTCAGGGACCGCAACATCCTCGTGCTCGGGGTTCAGCCCGCTGAAGAGATAACCCTGCATATCGGCGTAAAGCATCCGGGGGTCGGCAACCAGTTGTTCCCGGTCAACATGGTCTTCAACTATGAGAGGGATATTCACGACAACGTCCATTTCCCACTTGCGTACGAGCGGCTGCTGCTTGACTGCATGAAGGGGGATCATACGCTTTTCGCCCGCCAGGACGGCATTGAGGCCATGTGGTCGGTGGTGGACCCCATTATTCAACAGTGGGAAAATACCCCGGTAAAGGAGTTTCCGAATTACAGCGCCGGCACATGGGGGCCTGCAGCGGCAAATGACCTGATGTACAGTGAGGGCCGGCGGTGGCGCACATGGTGAAGGAAATCCTGATTTTTGGAGATGGGGGCCTCATGGCCGGTCATGCCGCCCGTGAATGGGCCGCGATCGCCGCAAGGGCGGCGGGAGACAGAGGCCGTTTTACCGCGGCGCTGTCAGGGGGAAAGACACCCGTGGGCCTCTACGGGAAACTCTCCGGCATCAAAGACCTCCCGTGGGATAAGACCCATATCTTCATTGTTGATGAACGGTTTGTGCCGTTTGAACATGAGGCCAGCAATTACGGCATGATAGAGCGGACATTGCTGCGGCATACCGCGATTCCGCGGGAGAATATTCATCCGGTCCCGACGGCAGTGGATACGCCCCGTGAGGCGGCCCGGAGGTATGAAGAGGAACTGGTATCCTTTTTTGGCCTGCCGCATCCGCCGGCCGGGAGGATGCCTCGCTTTGACCTTATCCTGCTCGGCCTGGGCGCGGACGGCCACACCGCGTCTCTTTTCCCAGGCGCTCCCGCCCTTGAAGAAACCTCGCGGCTGGCGGCGGCGGTTTCGCCGTCAGGTCCTGCTGAGAACGAGAGGATAACCCTCACATTCCCGGTGATCAACAACGCGGAAAATGTCATGATCCTCGCCGCCGGGGACAACAAGGCTGCTGCGGCAAGGGATGTCATTACGGAGAAAAGCAGCCCGCTGCCGGCTGCAATGGTCAGGCCGGAGCAGGGGAGGCTTGTTTTCCTGCTGGACAGGAGAGCCGCCTCGCTTTTATCATGCCCCTGTCGGCCCCGACGCTGATACTGCGGAATCACTTTTATTTCTCTGAGGCTCTTGCAAAAGTCCTTATTTGTCACCCTGAATCCGTAAGAAACGGTTTAAGAAGAGTTGCACAAGGGGAGCCTTTGGAAATTAAGGTTTTTTGTTGAATTGTGATATAATTGGTGTCTGTTTATACATCAACGCTGCTGTTCGGAGGATAACCGTGTCTGACAAGCCGCTCACAGAGTTCAGAAAGATTCGCATTGCCAAGGCCGAAAAACTGGTGGAGATGGGTTTCAACCCATACCCCTCGAAGTGTTCGCGCACACACTATGCAAAAACCATAACAGATAATTACGACGCCCTTGAAGGAAAGACCGTCACGGTCGCCGGCAGGCTGATGTCATGGAGAAAACACGGGGCTCTCACCTTCGGCCACATACAGGACCAGTCAGGCCGCATACAGTTGTATATACGCAGGGACATCCTTCAGGATACGGATCAGTCGCGCGGAAACATAGGGTATGCACACCTGAAATTAATAGAGGTCGGCGATTTTGTCGAGGCAGCCGGCAGGGTGACCAGGACCGAGCGCGGGGAGATCTCCGTCCGGCCCGATACCATCCGGCTGATTACAAAGTCCATACGCCCCCTGCCCGAAAAGAGGTCGGGGCTCAAGGACAGGGAGGCCGTGCTGAGGCGGCGCTACCTGGACACCACCATGCAGCCGCATAAAAGAGAGGCCTTTGAGAACATATCCCGCATGCTCTTTGCCATCAGGACATTCTTCAATGAGAGGGGTTTCCTGGAGTTCCATACGCCGGTGCTGCAGCCCCTGTACGGAGGGGGCACGGCAAAGCCCTTCACCACGCACGTAAACGCCCTCGGCTGCGATGTCTACCTAGCCATATCTCACGAGTTATACCTCAAGAGGCTTATCGCCGCGGGATTTGACAGGGTTTACACGATCGGCAAGTACTTCCGCAACGAGGGAATCGACAGGAGCCACCACCCCGAGTTTTCCATGATCGAGACAATGACCGCTTATGAAAACTACGAATACAACATGGACCTGGTCGAAGACCTCTTCCGCTATGTTGCGCAGAACGTGTTCGGCAGGACGGTGTTCAGGGTCAACGGCCGGGAAGTGGACTTCGGCAGGCCGTGGAAGAGGATCTCAATGGTTGACGCGGTGCGGGAGGTCACGGGAGTGGATTTCAGCAAATGCACATCTGTTGATGAGGCCAACGCGCGCCTGTCCGCCATGGGCATCAACGAGCCGCAGGCGAGCGCCGGGCTGTGCCTTGTAAAGGCGTTTGAGGAGAAGGTGGAGGCCACCCTCATAAGCCCCACCCTTGTCTACGGGCATCCCATGGATATCTCACCCCTTGCAAAGCCCATGGACGACAATCCCGATTATGCCGAGCGTTTTGAAATCTTCATAGGCGGTATGGAGTGCGGGGACAACTGGTCCGAGCAGAACGACCCGGTGAGGCTGCTGGAAACCTGGAAAAGCAAACAGCAGTCGCTGATGCTTGCGGCCGAGGAGATTCACCCGCTTGATTATGACTTTATCGAGGTGATGGAATACGGCATGCCGCCCACCACGGGCATAGGCCCGGGGATTGAACGTATGGCCATGCTCTTTACAGAGCAGGACAATATCGACGACGTGATATTTTTCCCTCTCATGAGGCCCGTGCTCTCCCCGCTGAATGCCGAGATATACGGGATCGACGAACGGGTGTACGTCGAGCGGGTCGCCGAAGGGGACATCCTGATAACCATGGATGAATTTGTCTCTCTGCTTGAGGACGGAATCATATCACCACCCGCATCGCGGGTCACCGTCAGGCCTTACCTCCGCTTCTGGGGGGACCTGGGCAGGGGAAGAACGAGCGGTTACCTTGAAATTGAAGGCCTTATCAAAGACAAGAGGCTGAGAGTCGTGGGATTTGCCCCCGCGCCGGGGAAGGCGCTGCACGATCTGACGGACACAAGGAAGCTCCGGGCCGTCATTGAATCATCCGTCCGTGACGGCATCGGCGGGTATTTCCCGGATTGCGAGATCAGGATACACGGCGTCATACTGCTGCATGACCCGCGCCTGCACGCAGGATAGCCGTGCGGCGCTATCGCGTTCCGGCAACACCATAATAAGACCTTTCCTCCCATATCCTGAGGAGGCCGTCCACCAGCAGCCGTGCTTCTGCTATATCCGCGCTTGTTATGGAGACAAGGGAGTCTATGGCTTTCAGTATGTCATGTATGTTTTTGTCTGTGTCCTCTTTTGTGGCCGGTTCTCTGTCTTGGGTGTTCTGTATGTATCTTATGGCATTGTCCAGTTTTTGTCTGTCTCTGTCTGATACTGAAAGGTTCTTCAGGGTATCAAGGATGTTATTTGTTATTGTGGCTATATCTCTGTCAATGATTATATCTAAATTGAGGCTCTGGTAGAATTTGTAATCCCCTTCTTCAAGATATTCTACTTCTGTCTGAAGTGTGTATGTGCCTGTTTTGTCAGGTGTGAGGGCATAGTAAAGAATGCTCTTTGTTTCATCTGGCTCTAAGTGCAGCTCTGTCTGCCATGGGTTTTGTGTTATCCATTGGCCTGTGGTGGGGTCAAGGAGTTTGAGTTCTACAGGGTATGTCTCTGTTATTCTTAGGTCAAAGGCTGCTCCAAGGCTTCTGAGTTTTATCTCTACTGGAATCATTTGATAGGGGTAAAGGGTATTTGTGTCTATGGGCTTGTGTATATATGTGATGGAGTTCTTTATGAGTTCCGAGAGTTGCTTAAGGTTCTGTTCTGTAATGGATTTCCCTAAATCAAAGGCATAGAAGATTGTTCTGCCATTACCATATTCATTGAGGATTATTGCAGGATATTTTGCTTCTTCATCTTTGTATCCTGTATCCTGTCTTCTATGCTCTGTCTTACTTGTCCATCCTGCTATTATGGTGTCTTCTTTTGCCTCTACTTTTATTGCTTTTCCTTTGGCTTCAAGTGTCCCTGCCTCTGAGATCGGGCTGTCAAGTAGTTCAATTTCATGTTCATCTCCTGATAGGTATCCCTTAAATCTAATGCCAAATAGCGGGTCATAATCCTCTCTATGATGTTCCCCATGTTTTACCCGGAGTATTGATATAAGCCCTTTGCCTGAATATATCTGTTCTCTGAGTTCTTTGTAGTAATGGTCTTCCAAGGGATGATGATTACCGATAATCAGGAAGTCGGTGTAGTAGGGGTTTCTCAATTCTCTCTGAAAGTCTTTTTTGTCATAGACTATGTGGTAGCTTGTGGATGCCTCTGTGAGTATGTCTTTTAGCAGGTCAAGCCTGAGGCGTTTTTCATCAGTGCATTTTTTCTGTTCACTGTCTCTATAGTGTTTCTCCTGTCTCCTGTCTTTTGCCTCTTGCCTCCTGCCTCCTTCACATTTCTCATTCACCCATACAAGGAGATTGGTGACATCAGGGATTGTCTTTGTTACTTCTATGCCCGGTTTTACTTCAAAGGTTGTGCTTGCTAAGGTCCTGGGTTCTGGCATTGAGGATGTGGATGCCTGAAGAATAGCTAAATAGATTTTAGGTGAAAGGTTTAAGGTTGATATGGTGCGTATCTCTGTAATCGTCTCTTCTTTGTTTAATGGATACTGACTGCTGAATTCTGTCTTTGTCTCCTGTGTATCCGGGTCAACTATGAGAACCTTTGCAGTGAGGTTGTCAATGTCTTCATTGCCGTTGTTTGTGATTGTGTAAGTGATGGTCTCTTGTTTTCTCTGATAACCCGGGTCCGGTGAGGCTGTGATTGTGCCTGTTATGCCTTCACCTGTCTGAGATGTGCCGGGGATTTCAAAGGTTGTTTGGGATGTGCTGAGGGTTGTCGTGCCTTCAAGAACCTCAAGATTTACTGTATATGTGCCTTTGGGGTTTTGGGATGTATTCCAGTAGGTTTTGGTTTCTGTCAGTTGGTTTGGGGTAAGGATTGGTATGGTGTTTGTCTCGGTATAAAGGGTTTCTCCCTGACTACTGACTACTGATACCTCTGCTACCAAGTTTTCAAAGATGTAATTCGGGCTTGTGCTCTGGATGGTGGAGGTGATGGTAACTGTCTGGTTTGGGTTATATTGTGTTTTGTCTGTGGTGACTTTTGAAGTTACTGTCTTTTCTGGAAGTATTGTGAAATTGGCTGTATCCTCTGTAAGGAATATCCCGTCTTCATATAGCTCTGCTCTGACAAGGTAATCTCCTGAAAGGGTTGTGCCTGTGTTCCATGTGAATGTGAAGGTCTGGGTTGAGAATGGGCTAAGGTTGTCTACCTGGAATTCCGCCACTTCAGCTACAATGTCGCCTTCTGTGTCTTCTATGGTAATCCGTGCCGTCATGTCCATCGCCTGAGGGCTGATGTTGGTTATGGTGGTTGTTATGTCTACATCTTCATTTGCTGTGTATTCTTCTTTATCTGTGGTCACATCTATTGATACAGGAGATATGCCTGTAACAGTTGGTATCTCTATGGGAATGGTTATGGTCTCTCCTGTATATGTGTTTGTGAAGGTTAACTCTGCAGATGCAGCAACCTTTCTTGTCTCGCCAGGCAGGAGGGAATTAAGGATTAAATCAAGGGCTATATCTTTGCCTTCCTCCATGACTCCAAGTAACTTCCAGTGGTAATTGCCATCACTTGAATCTGTGGGAATAGGGTTGGAGGAGTTAAGGGCTACATCATCAGGAAAGGTAAGATATATATCTGTGTCTATTCCACCAATCCTTTCAAAGGCAATTGGTAATGAAATTATTACCCAGGTGGTTGTGGCGAGTCTGGTGTTTAATATGCCGTTCTGGCTATACCAGGAACCATCTGGCGCCTGATTGTTCAAGAGAAAGACCGTGGCATTTCTCAGCGCTGTATCTTCCTTACTTACATCAGCCTTTGCCATCGCATAAAGTACCTTCGCTGTGACCAGAGAGTCACTTACATTGCTGGTATATCTACCCCACCCTCCATCTGCTCTCTGGGAGGTCTTCATCTGAGAAATGGCTGTGTTGATGACATTAGTGATCTGCTCCCTCAAGGTCGGCTCTGTAATAACCGATAAAGCAGCTTCAAGACCAATAACCTGATGAGCCATGAGCATATTATTGGTGTTTGACACAAGGTTAGGTGTCAAAAGATATTGAACAGCCTTTGTAAGGGATGTAAGATACTTAGTGTCTTTGCTTAAACTATAAGCCTTTGAAATGCCAATTACAGTAATTGCTGTTGCAGAAGTCCTTGAGCCCCACCAGCCGGAACAATGGTCGCATGTCCATGAACCATCAGATGACTGCTTGCTTAGCAGATAGTCCGCAGATTTGAGGATATACGGCGTTGCTTCGTTTTCATCATGCCATGAGGTGTAAGCCCAGAGAGCAAGCTGCGTCTGCGTGTTTACATAGCTGTAAATGTATGGAGATGATGTTACTGAGCCATTAGGTTTCTGCCATCCCTTGAAGGCATTAAATAGAGTTTGGGTCACACTTGAGTCAATCGTTGCCTTTGCACTTGAAATTTCGAGCCCATAAAGTGCCTGGCTTTGCACATGACAACCATAACATTTCTTTGTATTATGCCATGTCATAACAGCTGGTTGTTCATAATTGACCCCTCTCTGTATCGCATCCTTTATCAACGGCACTAAGGGGTCATGTGTTGTGCCTGTGGCTGCTTTGATTCCTGTTATGTGAATGTTTCCTTTTATTTTTACATCTCCAGGGAATGCTTTATCAGGGGTTACTGTGAATGTGGCGGTTGCATGGGGACCTACATAGAGGACTGTTGAGATGTCTGATGTTATTGTTTCATCTGCTGGTTTAAGGGTTATGAGGTAGTTGCCACCTTCTTGCGGTATGAAGCTTCCAAAACCAATCTCTTGTATGTTATTCACCTGAAGTCCTGTTATTGCTGCTTCTGCTGAATAAACTGTTGTTTCGTTTAAGGATGCCTCAAGTGTGAGGGTTGTGGTTATCGGTATATTCCCTGTATTTCTTATGGCTGCTGTGATTTCTACAGGTATCTGCATGTCTGCCTGGGTTACTGGTGGACTCAGGGCTATTGAGCCTCTGATTGCTGGTGTTGGAGTTATGGTTACAGATACTGCCCTTTCAGCAAGCACATCGCCTGTAGGGTTTTGACGGCTGACTGTTTCAGGGTCTGTGACCATTAATGTTATGAGATACTCTGCCGGTGAGAACTGTCCTGTGTTCCATTGTATTTCAGCTTGAATGCTCTCTGAAGGGGCAAGGGTTATGTCAGGCTCTGTGGATGATACAAGGGCTATTACATTGCCTCCAACATCCTGTATCTCTGCCATTACAATGCCCTGTGCTTCTGTGTCTGCCTGATTCTCTATTGTTGCTGTAATGATGACATTTTCATTAGCCTGATAGCTCTGTTTGTCTGTGCTTAAAGACGTTATTCTCAGGTCACTCACCTGACTTGGTGTCAGCTCAAAGTCTACTGTGTATTCTCCATAAGCAGTTGTACTGATGCTATATGTGAGGCTGTCATAACCCGTGGCTGATGCCTTTATGGTAAATTCTAAAAGGGTTATACCTGAAATGGTGTATGTGCCATCAAAATCTGTCTTTGTAGATAGCTCTGTCCCTATCACTGCTACATCTGCATTTGCTATTGGTTCGCCAGTTGAGGCATCTGTGACTGTTCCTGTTATGGTTGTGCTCGTTGGTGAAGGCGTAAGATAGATTGTCTGCATGTCTGTTGTAACACCTGCTATTATTATCACTTGATAGCTCTGGCTTATGTATCCTGAGGCTGTAATAGCTACCTCATATGTGTCAGGTGTTATGTCTTCTATAAGGAAGACCCCTTGTGTATCTGTGCTTGTAGATATTTTGTCTGTAAGGGAGATTGTTGCACCTTGAATTGGCTCGTTTGTAGAGCTATCAAAGACCCTTCCTGTAAGATTGCCTGTTGTTGGCGGAGGAGGTTGTGTGCTTAACTGAGGATTAAAGAACAATATACCTCCTGCCACAATTTCACCTGTGCCTGCAACTGTGTAGTAGCCTGTCTTTTCTGCTGTAATGGTTACACTGCCAGGGGTTACATTTGTAATGATAAAGCTTCCATCTGTATCTGTAATAGTGCTGCCACTAAATGAGCCTGTTACGGTAATTGTCACTCCTTCAATAGGCTGAGCAGTGTCTGCATCGGTTACTGTGCCTTTTATGATGCCTGTTATTGGCTCTGGTGTTGTTGTGCTTAGTGTTGGGTTGAAAAATAGTATGCCCCCTGCTACTACCTCTCCAGTCCCTGTGACTGAATAGTAACCTGCCTTTTCTGCTGTTATGGTTACACTGCCAGGAGTGATATTTGTAAAGATAAAACCTCCCTCTGTGCCTGTTGTTGTGCTTCCACTGAAAGAGCCTGTTACGGTGATTGTCACTCCTTCAATGGGCTGACCAGTGCCTGCATCGGTTACTATGCCCTTTATTATGCCTGTTGTCGGGTCTGTTGAAAGTGGTATGGTTCCAATGTCTGTTATAGAGCCTGCTACAATGTCCACCGTTACTGTAGCTGTTGTGTAGCCTGTTAAACTGAACTCTATTGTCTGGCTTCCTTCTGGAATATCAGAAAGGGTAAAGTCTCCAGTAGCTGTTGTAGTTGCTGACAACTGACCACTGACTACTGACACTCCTTCTAACGGCTGATTTGTGGATGCATCCACAACTGTGCCTGTCACTGTTCCTGTGGTTGGCTCTAATGGCGGAGGGGGTTTGCTTTCTGAAAGATAAAGTGCCCTTATGGCTAAGGCTGTTGAATAAGGGTCGTCATTCCAGCTACCATTAGGCAATTGAGAAGTTGTCAGGTAATTAACTGCATTTCCAAGCACCGTTGCATCTGTTATTTCACCAACCAAAGCTATATATGCTTGTGAGTGCCGTTTTTTTACCAAGCAAGACTTTCCCCTGGGCCCTTTTAAAATATCATATAAACCATAAGAAACAGCGATGAAATACAATAAAA
>Ga0256839_1000816_pt1 | contig 39920 bp, 41 predicted proteins | sample 354166metaG_FD_185968 | JGI IMG/M metagenome (GOLD analysis project Ga0256839, IMG submission 185968) | Hydrothermal vent microbial communities from Mid Atlantic Ridge, Atlantic Ocean - 354-166 | ecosystem: Environmental > Aquatic > Marine > Hydrothermal vents | place: Atlantic Ocean: Mid...
TGTTTTAAGTATATTTTTCATAGTCGTGTCATACCCGATGCATTTTTACGATGCAAACACTTCATGATAAAATCTGCGGGTAATTACAGTAGGTGAATGTCTGTTTTATCCTCAAAAGGGGACATTAGAAACCTGCTCATTCTGCAATCCCCAAATGCCGATAAGCACTTTTCAAATCAGTAGTGTCTGTGATAATAAACCTGCCCGACGATTGCTCAGTCATATCCGCTAATATTTTGGGGCGAGTATGAGTTTTGAACCCCCATATTATCTTTATGAGATCAGGAATAATGAGGATTTCTGGGCAGTTTTTTGGTAAGTCTGGGCGGCTAGTAAAAAGGAATTTCCAATTTCGTTTTGCGCACCTTATTAAAGACGTTTTGCGGTCGACATCTAAAAAAAATACAGTATCAGCTGCATCCCGAACAGTTTGTGAAACGCCTTCGATCACCCATTCAGGCCTAGAAATTAATGCTCGTTCTTTCGCGGCTCTCGTCTCAGGTGGGGTTTTCACCCAACCCTCTTGCCACACGATTTTATCGAGGCCAAAAACTGGCAGTCCCAGCGCGGTTCCGATTTCACGCGCTAATGTAGATTTGCCTGCGCCCGCATTTCCTGTGACATGAATTTTAGACATCGATATAAACTTCACTGAGACGCGCCTTGCGTCTCCAAGGGTTAAATTTTTGGCAAGGAGCATCCCAGTCAATCGCATTTGGATCAATTTTATGAATAATAAAATCAAATAAATCTCTGCGCTGCAGTTGCGTAATGTTCATATTCCCAATGTAAGGCTTAATTCGTGACTGACAACGCAAATATCTAAGGCTGCTTCTGCCCCCATAGCAGTCTAAGTATTTCTCTCCCATATTTTTCTCTACACAGAAATCTTATCCGAGGTATTATATGAAAGTCGTATCTGATGGCAGTCCCTAGGGGAATCGAACCCCTCTTTCCAGGTTGAAAACCTGGCGTCCTAACCGATAGACGAAGGGACCGCAATATCAGCGAACCGCTCATATATAGTCGCACATGTTCTGGTGCAAGACATAATGGCAAGAAAAATGCAAATTTTTGGGCAAAATTACCCTATTATTATTCAGCTATGGCCAAATCACTTATCTGCACGTCAATTTTGGTGCGCCCCTTCCAGGTATTCTCTTTTAGGCGGGCGGCAATGTGGACTTTAGGCGGCGTCGGGGAAAGCAATATCTCTGCGATTCCGGTTTCCTCGGCGCGAAATGCGATGCCCGCCAAACGGGTTCCCGAACCATCTTCAAAGGCACAACGCACATGGCCACCGTTCAACCTTTGGGCATAGGTCACCCGCATATCGGCGAAGGCAAATAGCGGTTCCGGCATTTTCGCGCCGTAGGGTCCAACCCTGCCTATTTCTTTTATCAGGTCAATACCGACCGCCGACGGACTTAGGAGCGCATCTATTTTAAGGGCAGAATTTTTGCGAGCCTCTATGACATCCCCGCGCAAATAGTCTTCTATAAACGCTTGAAATTCCGGTATTTTATCCTCGGCCACAGTTAATCCTGCCGCCATGGCATGGCCGCCGCCTGCGTCCAATATGCCTTGCGCTCGCGCCGCAATAATCGCCGTCCCCATATCAACGCCGTACATGGACCGCCCCGACCCTTTGCCGACACCCTCTGCGTCAATTCCGATAACGATAGCCGGACGATTATAACGGTCTTTTAGCCGCCCGGCAACGATGCCGATAACCCCTGCATGCCAGTTTTGCATAGCAATACAGATAACTTGCGGGCCGTTTGGTGAATGTATACCGGGCATTTGTTCGACTTGTTCAAGGGCTTCGGTAAGGATGCGGTCTTGGAGATGCCGGCGCTCTTTATTGATGCGGTCAAGTTCTGCGGCAAAGCCCGCGACTTCATCCGCATCATCGCTGGAGAGCATACGCGCACCCATATCGGCTTGGCCGATACGCCCGCCCGCATTAATCCGCGGCCCCAAGATAAACCCGCCGTGGTAAGTGGTATACGGCGCACTAACCCCGGCCACTTCGGCCAAAGCCGCCAAGCCCAAATTGGGCACGTTTGAGAGGACTTTCAACCCCTGAGCAACAAAGGCCCGGTTAAGTCCAGTAAGCGGCACCACATCACAAATCGTCCCAAGGGCAGTTAAATCGAGGAAACTAAGCAAGTCCGGCGTGCCGCCAATTCCGCGCTTTTTGGCTTCGCGGTTGAGGGCAACCAATAACATAAATGACACCCCCGCCGCAGCCAAATGCCCAAGGCCGGATGTGTCGTCGGGGCGGTTCGGGTTGACCAAAGCATAGCAGGGCGACATGTCGCCGCTCATCATATGGTGGTCAATGACGATGATGGGCAACTTAATATCCGCCGCCGCCGTGAGAGCGTCTTCGGCGCTCGCGCCGCAATCAACGGTGATGACCAAATCGGCACCGGATTTCTTAAGCTGCTTAAACGCTTCTACCGACGGGCCGTAGCCCTCTTTAATACGGTCGGGCACATAAAGGCCAAACTTCGCCCCAAGCGCCCTGCCCCAACGGATTAACTGCGCCGCCGATGTACCGCCATCTACATCATAATCTGCGAAAATGGTGATAGCTTCTCCGGACTCAACCGCATCAACTATCCGCACCGCAGCCTTGTGCATGTCCGCCAGCGATGACGGGTCGGGCAAGTATCCGCGCAAGGTCGGGTTCAGAAATTTCTCAGCTTCCGTAGGTTCAACCCCGCGCCCTGCCAATATTTGCGCCGTGGTTTGGCTTAGCCCTTGGTTGGAGAGCGCGGTTATTTTCGCATCATCATCATTGCGCATCACCCATTTCTGGCCGCGTACTGATGATGTTATGCCCAGTAATACATCAGACATTAGCGGGGCACATTATTGCGGATCATCTTTTTTATAGGCGTCCGCTTCCGCCCGCAAACGCTGCATTTCGCGCACTATCTCTGCGTCTGATTTTGGATCAACCAAGTCCGGATCCGAGAAACTGTCCTTTTTAGCCATAATATCCTGCGCAGCTTGATCCCATTTTTCTGCTGAGCGCAGACCTTTGGGCTTTTGCGGCGCGTCTTCGACTTTGGGGTAATCAGGAATGTTTTCAGCTTCCGATTTAAATTCTGGAAACTTGATAAAGTCCATATCCGGCATTTTTATGCTGGCGCAACTGCTTAACACTGTAGCGATGGCAATAAAACTAACTGTACGGCGTAAATGCATGATGATGATTCCGTTCATTCCTTCAGACAATATGTGACAAATACCCCCCAAGGTCACGCAGTTTCTTCATTAAAGCTTGTTAGGGAATCACTAGGGGAATATCGGCACCAAATTTAACCCCAAGGTCTCGTCCCAGCCCATCATTGCATTAAGGTTTTGTACGGCTTGGCCTGAGGAGCCTTTCGTGAGGTTGTCTATGACCGAAATTATGACGACGCGGCGTGGGTTGCGATCTGGGAATATGCCGATACGGCATTGATTGGATGCGCGGATATGGCGAGTGTGGGGGACGACGCCCTCTGGCTCAACATGCACGAATGCTTCGTTTTTATAGTGGTTTTCATAGGCGGCGCGCAGCTCTTGGATGGTCACGCCTTGGTTCAGTTCCACATTAACCGTGGCAATCATACCTCTGTTCATAGGGACGAGGTGCGGAGTGAAGCTAACCGTGATTTTCTTGCCCGTTGCCGCGCTTATTTTTTCGTCTATTTCCGGTCCGTGGCGGTGGCTTCCGATTGCATAGGCATGGGCGCCCTCTGCGGTTTCGGGATAAATCAGCGCGGTGCTTTCTTTGCGCCCTGCGCCGCTAACGCCGGATTTGGCATCTATGATGATATTATCCGTGTCGAACAGATCTAGACCGGGCAATATTGCCAACAGGCTAGCGGTAGGATAACAGCCCGGACAGGCGACCAAGCTTGCGTTTTTCAAATCATCTCTGGCATATTCGGTTAGGCCGTAAACTGCATTTGCCAACAAGTCTGGCGAAGTATGTTTACGGCCATAGGTTTGTAAGTAAACCCCGGCGTTTTTTAGACGAAAATCTGCTGATAAATCTATGATTTTATTGTCTTTATGGGCAATTTCAGCAATCGTATCTTCGCTGGCACCATGGGGCAAGCAAGCGAATACCGCATCAATTTCGTCCCATTTGACATCCTGCCAGTTTTGCAAATCTGGCAGGCCTTGATGAGCGAGATGCGGGTAAACATCTGCGTAGGCTTTGTCCGCATGGCGGTGGGCGGTCAACGCCACCAAGTCCAAATTCGGATGCCCCATAATCAGGCGCACGGCTTCTGCGCCCGTATAGCCAGACGCCCCTAAAACTGCGGTTTTTAGTTTTGTCATAATCCTCACCTTACGTTTTTTGGCCATTATCCAATAAAAAAGGGCGCTCCGAAGAACGCCCTTGCAATACAATAATATTGTGTGTTTTTGCTTAACGTTTGGAGAACTGGAAGCTCTTACGGGCTTTTTTGCGACCGTATTTCTTACGTTCAACAACGCGACTATCGCGTGTCATAAAGCCGCCGGCTTTCAGGGCCGCACGAAGTGATGGCTCATAATATGTGAGCGCCTTGGAGATGCCGTGGCGAACCGCACCCGCTTGGCCGGACAGACCGCCGCCTTTAACGGTGGCCATTACGTCATAGCTGTCTACACGTTCGGCAGCCTCGAAAGGCTGGCGAATAATGAGGCGCAGAACCGGACGCGCGAAATACACTTCCTGGTCACGACCATTGACGGTGATTTTGCCATTGCCTGGCTTGATCCAAACCCGCGCAATAGAGTTTTTCCGTTTACCCGTCGCATATGAACGACCAAGGTCGTCGATCTTTGGTTCAGGGAGAACAACTTCGACAACAACGCCGCCGTCTTCGGTCGGTGTAGCAGTCGCCACGCCGTCCATGACGCTTTTCAGGTCTTCTAATGTTTGTTTCTCAGTAGCCATGTTATTTGACCCTTACGTTTTTAGAGTTCATTGCCGCAAAATCAATCACAGTCGGCTTTTGCGCTTCGTGGGGATGCTCAGATCCAGCATAAACATGCAGATTGGAAAGTTGCTTGCGCGCCAAGGGGCTTTCCTTTGGCAACATACGCTGCACAGCTTTGCGCAAAACACGTTCCGGGAAACGACCACCAAGGATTTTACCAGCAGTCGTTTCTTTCAAACCACCCGGATAGCCCGTATGACGGTAATAGACTTTGTCGGTCATTTTTTTACCGGTCAACGCCACTTTTTCAGCGTTGATAACAATGACATTATCGCCGCAATCAATGTGTGGTGAATAATCAGGACGGTGTTTGCCGCGCAGATGGAGGGCAATATAAGAAGCAAGACGGCCAGTTACGATGTTCTCGGCGTCCAGCAATATCCACTGCTTTTCAACCTCGGCTGTCTTGAGAAATTTAGTCGTTTTCATAATTTTCTTTCGGAGTTTCTCAAATGAAATGGGCGGCAAATCATGTCACCCTTTAAATATTGCGCCCTCTTATGTGCGCCGTAGCACTTCGTCAACATGTTTCTACATTATTCTTATTTCCCTATATATAACAACACGTTAGGTTAGCGGTAATATATTACCGCCTTATTGTGATTTCAACAAACCAAAAATCACTAGCAAAATACACATAGATAAATTATGGTGACAAAATGAAAAAAACAACCCTCCTCCTCGCCGCGACCATGTTGTCATTTGCCCTGCCCGCTTGCTCTGGCAAGTCCGACGAACCCAGCGCCGCTGTTGAAACCAAAACTCTCCCGACCATAGACATAGTAGCAACTCATGCCGTTGATTTGGATATATCGGTAGCAAAGCTCACCTTTGTCCCCAATAGCGTCGCGCCGTGGCTTGGCCGGATTATTTTATTGGACGATGATGGTCACCTCTACTCCACAGACATAGAAGGCCGCGACCCTAAGTCAGTCGGAACTGGCAAATACATAGACATATTCGGCTTGGCCAGAGAAGCCGCCCCCGGCGTATTTCTTGCCATTAATACAGATAACAATATAGAAGCATTTATCGAGGCCGATAATGACGGCAATTTCTCGCCGATGGTTTATTCTGGAGAAACAGTCAAAGCCCGCGCATTTTGCGCTCAAAAACAACCTACAGAAAGTCAAATTAGTTTTCTTACAAGTCACGGCAAATATATGACACTTGGTCTGAACATATCAGACAACTACCTCAGTCAAGAAATTTTATCGGCGCGGCCAAACCCCCGAAAGCCAAATGTTTGCAAATTTGGTTTTCCCGCTATTAGCCTCGGCTCAAGAGATTTTGCCATTCAAAAAGGCGATATATCGAGCTTATTTATCTCATATTCTCCCCCTATGAAACCGAACCAGAAGCTACCTGTTCTCGAATCATACCGCGCCAACATCAACAATGGCCTTAGCGTGCGCGGTCTTGAACATGTTAAATTTGTTGCGGTTACCCAGTCCAATTACGGCGGTGGTGCCTATGCTGATGGAGTCTTGGCTATGGTTGATCGGGACGAAAGCCGTATTGTTTTTATTAGTTTGTCCTACGCCGAGCGAAAATTGTCGGAGGCCGCTAATCCGCCTAAAAGCACACCTCAATAAGTTCTAACCCGCGCGGTTCTAACTGTCCAAGCTGCCAACAAGAACACCGCTATAGCGCCAGCCTGATGCGTTAAAGCCAAGTGTAGCGGTACAACTGTTAGCAATGTAACTATGCCGAGGACGATTTGCGCCAGAATAGCCAGCAACAACCAGCTGACAGCCTTGCGCACGGCGATTTCCTTGTAGCTAACTGCTTTTCGCCACACCAATATAGCCATTAAGAACACGGCGTAGCCAAGCATTCTATGGTTAAACTGGATGCTGGCAACATTTTCGAACATGTTTATCCACGCCGGGCTTTGCGCCAGATAACCTCCCGGCACTAGCCCGCCGTCCATGAGCGGCCATGTGTTATAGGTCAATCCCGCATGTGTGCCCGCCACCAATGCGCCTGTTAAAATTTGCAAAAACACCAAAAAAAATAGAACGGGCGTTAGCTTTCGTAATTTGGAATCATAGTTTTTTTCCGGCCAATTTTGTCGATTATCCTGCCATGTCCAATACAGTAATGCCAATATAATAAAGGCCACGCCCAAATGCACGGCCAACCTATATTGGCTTACATCGACTCGGTCGTGGACAAGACCGCTTGCCACCATCCACCAGCCAATCGCACCTTGAAGCCCGATCATCAGTAAGATAGCGATAAAACGCACACGTTTACCGCTGGGTAATTTCCTTTGCCATAAAAACCAAACCAGTGGCAAAAAATACGCTAAACCAATGAGCCTGCCAAGTTGCCTGTGGCTCCATTCCATAAAATAGATAAATTCAAACCCGGCCAAATCCATATCAGGATGTTCTGCGGAAAATTCGGGTATCTGTTTGTATTTGTTAAATTCCGAAATCCAGGCCGCTTCTGATAGTGGCGGCAAAGCCCCGGTTATTGGTTTCCATTCTGTTATAGACAACCCAGAATTAGTCAAACGCGTCGCCCCGCCGAGCAAAACTATAGAGACCACCATAATGATCATAATAAAAAGCCATATGCTAACCGCACGGCTGGACTTTAATGGCGAATGGGATGGCATTATTTTCCCCAATTTTGTTCCAAGTTAATTCTCGGGCTATTTTCTCCAAATCAGAACAATGGTCGGAGCGATAGGATTTGAACCTACGACCCCTCGCCCCCCAGGCGAGTGCGCTACCGGACTGCGCTACGCTCCGACAATATTGTCCGTTATCAGGCCTGCCTTATAGGCAGATGCCTACCACGGGACAACCAAAATTTATGTAAATTTTGCTTCTTTACTCTGTAAAATCTTGCCAGCGTGATTTTAATTTTTTCAAGCGTTGAAGCGCGTCTGTAAGATTAGATTTATCTTCGCTGCTGATACTTGGAATTGCTTCTGGCGTAGCCTCAACAGCGACTGGCTGTACCTCAACTTGTTTTTGTGGTTTTGCAGGCCGATGTTGCTCCAAATCAACAACGCCCGGACGGCGCACTATATCGTCGTCCCTTCTATAGTTTTCCTGCGGCGGAGGTGCGCTAATAGGCGCGGCACTTTTAGCAACAGGCGTGTCTATGGCTGGTTTGCCTATAACAGGCTTGATGCGCCTCGGCACCAAATTGGTGTCTTTAATATTTCTGGGCTTAGAAGCTTTTTCCACGGAACGGCCAAGTTCCATAACGCTTTGCGGGCCTTTGATACGGATCAATTTTTGCACATCTTTAATCGGGTGTTTTTCTCTGTGCAACAAAACTTTTATCCCGCGTATAAACTCAATGTCTTCCGGTCGGTAAAAACGGCGCCCACCCCGGCGTTTCATGGGCTGGATATCCGCGAATTTACTTTCCCAGAACCGCAAGACGTGCGCTTGTAGATCAAGCTCGTCGGCGGCTTCGCTTATAGTGCGAAAAGCCCGTGTTGATTTAGACCCATTTGGTTTTATCTGCGTCATTTATCTGCAAGCGTATACTGCCTGTCCCATTGCTTGACCCGTAAAACGAATCACCCTTAATCAGTATATTAAACTAATTCTTCGTCAATGATGCGTTAACGCGCCTTTTTAGGATATTGGACGGCCTGAAGCCTAACACCCGGCGCGATGTGATTGGTACTTCACGGCCTGTTTTCGGGTTGCGTCCCATGCGGGATTTCTTATGGCGGACATCAAAAGTTCCAAAACCGGACAATTTCACAGTCTCGCCTTTAATCAATGCGCCCGTAATATGGCTCAAAATAGATTCGATAATGACCGCAGATTCGGTACGCGATAGTCCGATCTCTTTATAGACCGCATCAATTAAATCTGCTCTGGTTACTGTATACTCGCTCACCTTAAACCCCTTTAAAGACAAATAACAGTATTCATTAAATTAATAAAAGCCAATACAAAATGTCGACTTGGGCGCTAAAATATTGAAAAATAAGTGAAGTTTAGGCGATTAATAGGACAGAAGCGCCGAACCCCAGGTGAAACCGCCACCAAAGGCTTCCAGCATTACTGTGTGACCGCGTTTGATACGCCCGTCTTTAATCGCAGTATCCATGGCCAGCGGGATGGAAGCAGCTGATGTGTTGGCATGGTAGGCCACTGTGGAGACCACTTGTCCCCGGCGTAAATCGAGCCGTTTTGCGACCGCTTCCAAGATACGCTGATTGGCTTGGTGGGGCACAAACCAGTCTATATCAGGAATAGCGATGCCCGCTTCTTCAGCGCACTTGACCATGGAGTTGGATAGCTCTTTGACGGCACGTTTGAATACTTTATTGCCAGTCATGCGTAATTTACCAACTGTCTGGGTCGATGATGGTCCGCCGTCCACATAAAGCAAGTCGCGGTAACGGCCATCAGAGCGAATTTCTGTATCCAGCACACCGTCGCCTGCTTCTGGGTTTTTGTCCGGAGTAGATGACAACACCATAGCCCCTGCCCCGTCTCCGAATAACACGCACGTCGTGCGGTCATTCCAGTCTAGTATCCGCGAGAATGTTTCCGCACCGATCAGCAAGACATTTTTGCCTGTACCGGCTTTGATCATGGCGTCAGCTACGCTTATCCCGTAGATAAAACCAGAGCAAACCGCTTGGACATCAAATGCCGCACCGTGGTGGATACCGAGTTTTTCTTGGATAATCGTTGCTGTAGCAGGGAATGTCAGGTCTGGCGTAGACGTGGCGCAAATGATTAAATCAATTTCAGGCGCTTCCATACCTGCTGCGGCAAGGGCATCTTGTGCTGCCGCCGCACCCAGATCAGATGTATTTTGTCCTTCGGATGCGATATAACGCTGGGTGATACCTGTACGCGCACGTATCCATTCATCAGACGTATCAACAGTTTCTGCCAATTGCGCATTGGTGAGGACACGCGACGGCAAATACGATCCTACGCCGCGAATATACGACTTTACCGTCATGGTATATGTATCTCCACACTGTCATCTTCGTCGTGAAGCGCATCAAGTGTGCGTTCAATCTCATCGAGAAAATTGCTATCCGCCATCTCGATGGCAACATTGAGCGCACTGGCATAGCCTATCGCATCCGTGCCGCCGTGGCTTTTGATGACAATCCCATTTAATCCCAAAAACAACCCGCCATTACCAAGGCGCGGATCCATGCGTTTTTTAAGGCGGCTCATTGTCGGTATGCTAAAAATAGAAATTATCTTGGAAAAAATATTATCATTCATGGCACCGCGAAGAAAGCTACCCACCAGCCGCGCCGTACCTTCCGCCGTTTTCAGAGCAATATTGCCAGTAAACCCGTCGGTAACGATGACATCGACATCCCCCATGGAAATATCATTCCCCTCAACAAACCCGATATAATTCAACCCCATTTCCGAGCAAGACAAACTATCATGGGCGGCCTGAATAATGGCATTACCTTTCAAGCTTTCGGTTCCCACATTGAGCAAACCAATGCTGGGTTTTTTCTTTTTGTATAACGCCCGGTAATAAGCTTCGCCGAGTACTGCGAATTCCCGGAGCTGGTTGGCATCACATTCCAGATTAGCCCCTACATCCAGCACGACCCCAAAGCCCTCTTGGTGGGGCCACCGCGCCGCGATAGCCGGACGCTGCACCCCTCTTTTCATCCGGAGCAACAATTTGGACATGGCCATAAGCGCCCCGGTATTTCCGGCGGAAACCGCTACTTTGGCATCGCCCAACTTTACCGATTCGATAGCATTCCACATGCTGGTACCTTTGCCGCGCCGCATAGCTGTCGCAGGCTTGGCATCCATAGCAATGACACTGTCCGTATGGCGTATCTCGCTGCGTTCGCGGGTGTGCGGGGTTTTGGCCAATAGAGGAGTAAGCTGCGCTTCATCGCCGTGAATGATAAAGCGGGCATGACGCCCCTTACCTGCGTGTTTCAAAAAATATTCGATGCCGTGGATAACAATATCCGGTGCATCATCACCGCCCATTGCATCTACCGATATGATCAATCCGTCCAGCATATATTCCCCGAATTCTCGTTATTGTTGAAAACTGCTTATAAGGCAAAAATCCACTTGGATACACATTATTTAGAGAATTTTGGAAAACCCAGGTTCCCAGTAGCAATGTCGCCAAGGTCTTGTTTAGACACATTTTCAAGAAAATTCTTGCCGTAAAGTGCGAATACACGGGCATTTTCTGCATTCTCACACACATATTCGCCGATTATCACTTCCAGCGCACCAACATCATCCGCGCCGTCAAATATATCGGCATATTGCTTTGCCCGCGCAAAAAACATTTTGGCAAGTGGTTTTATGCGGCGCGAAACCCCTGTATCGGCCAAGCCTTCCTCCCGCAAAGCTACATCAAAGTCGTCGATCATAACATCATAGATAGCTTGTGTTAGTTTTGCGCCTGTATCACCATGGCCGCGTAACACATACATAATTGTGGAGATATGGAGACACAGGATTTCCATGCGTCCATCAGTGGTATCTTGGCACAAATTATCGCCGTAAAACTCTGGCAAACGCGACTGTGCCATGGTTTTTGCGTAAATACGCTTGGCATCTCTTTTTTCGGCTCGGTTCGAGCCTGTAATACGTGACAAAATATTCAGCATTTATCCATCTCTTTTCACATGTACAGACTTGCCATGTTGATTTTGATTAGGTAATGGATACGCTGACAAATTGAAAGAGAAAGCTTGCATGCGCGCTAATATATTTAAAATACCAAGCCTAGCTATCCTTATATTCGGACTTTCTGCTTGTAACCCAACACTGCGTAATCACGGTTACATTCCGACAAAAGATAAGCCGCAAGCAGTTGATACCGAATCAGACACCAAAGCCAGCGTTTTGGCGCGGCTAGGCAATCCGTCAATCAAAAGCACCTTCGACGAGAACACATGGTATTATCTAACCAGTGTCCGTGAACGACTGGCCTATCTCCGTCCGATAACTTCGGAACGAACAATTACCGCCATTACATTTAATGATGACGGTCAAGTAAAAAAAGTAGCAGAATACGGCATTGAAAACGGACAATATGTCAATTTCTCAGACCGCGAAACCCCGACACGTGGTCGTGAACTATCCGTATTAGAACAAATTTTCGGCACGATTGGCCGTATACCCGTCGACCAGCTCGGCGGAAACCAGGACATTCCGGGGGGAAGTGGCGGCCCTGGCGGCGGACGATAACGTCTCCCACCAAGACCGCAAATAAGCCCGGTGTCCTGATCACAGATCAAGCGCCGGGTTTTTTATTACTTGAAGAGCGGTCAATTAAAAATGCTTATAGCCCGGTGTATCCACCGGAATTTCGTTGCCTTGGCTATCCATACATCTGACGCCCGCGCCGTCCGTAACTTTGCCTATGATGGTTAGGGCAATACTGGCCTTATTGGCTCGCCGCTTGAGACCGGATATTCTTCGCTCGGGCGCGCACATCAAAACCTGATAATCATCGCCGCCAGTAGCCAAATCGAGCCTGGCCTTCTGGTGGTTCGCCGCACCGAGCACCCATCTTGTGCTCGCCGTAGATAACGGAATTGTGGTCAGGAAAATATCCATGCTCACCCCGGATACACCGGCTAAATGCCCGGCGTCGGCGAACAAACCATCTGAAATATCCACTGCAGCGCTCGCATATTTGCGAATGGCAGCTCTGAGCGCGAATGGTGGATCGGGTAAATGATAAGCCTGCACCCAATATTCAGATTGAGTATCTCGAATATCTATTTGATTTAATATTGTTTTTAATCCAAGGTAGCTATCGCCAACATTTCCGGTCACGCACACTAAATCGCCCGGTTTTGCTCCGGAACGCAGCACGGTTTTCCCTGCAGGCACCGTACCAATCATAGTAATCGTCAGTACATTTTTCCCAACACCTCGGGTCGTGTCCCCACCCCATAATTTAAGACCATATGTGGCTTGCGCACGGGCTAAGCCTTGGCAAAAACCAGCTAAATCGTCCTCGCCTATTTGTTCCGATAATGCCAAAGACAAAAAATAACCGACGGGGTCAGCCCCCTTGGCTACGAGATCAGAAACATTGACCCGTATGAGTTTTTCTGCGGTTTGTCCATCGAACTTCCCGTCTGGAAAATGCACGGCTTCAATTTGGGTATCCATACTGATGACCGCATCAAGGCCTTTTGGCGGCGTCCAAACGGCGGCATCGTCTTTGAGGTCGAGAGCCTCGCGCCCAGCAAGTCCGCTTAGGTATTTGGCAATGAAACCAAATTCATCCATCAGTTTTTTCGGTATCAGTCAAACTGGTCGGTATACCGAACTCCCCCGGACGGCGCTCACGGGCTAATTTATCGAGCGCCGCATTGACAAAATTAGGTTCTTTGCCCGCATAAAAATCTTTGGCAAGCCCGACATATTCATCAACCACGACGATGGCTGGTACATCAAACATGCGCAGCAGTTCATAACTGGCACAGCGCATAATCGCTCGCAAAGTCACATCCAGACGGCTTAATTTCCAGTTCTTGCCAAGCTTGCCCGCAATAGCCTCGTCAACGGCGTCTTGCTCAGCGACAACTCCCAACACTATAAGCTCGAAAAAATCACTGTCGGCTATACTTTCACCGTCTTTGACAGCCTGTTCTGTCCAGTGTTCATTAAACTGCCGCACCACAAATTTGGATTTTTGGTCGGCTATTTCCATTTGGTATAGCGCCTGCACCGCAGAAAGTCGTGCCAAATGTCGTCCGCGCGTATCAATATCTGCGTGCATTATTTTTCTTCTTTCGCATTTTTTTCAGCTTCTGATGCCAGTTTTTCGTCGCCAATAAAGCTCTCAAAGTCCGAAACTTCATGGAAGTTCTTGTAGACGGACGCATAGCGCACATAGCCAACACTATCCAAATGCGGCAGGCTATCCATGACCATTTGGCCGATAATTTCGCTAGAAACTTCGTTATTGCCAATACTTTCAAGCCGTCGGACAATTGCGCTGATCATGCGCTCAATCTGTTCATCTTTAACCGGACGTTTTTGCAATGCTATAGTGACCGAGGCCAAAAGTTTATCGCGGTCAAAGGGCGCCCGGCGGCCATTTTTTTTCACTACGGTCAGCTCGCGTAATTGCACCCGCTCAAAAGTGGTGAACCGCGCCCCACAACCATTGCACAATCGGCGTCTGCGAATGGCATTGCTGTCCTCGGTATGGCGGCTATCTTTTACTTGGCTATCATCACTGGAACAAAACGGGCAACGCATAATTCACCTATAAATCCGGATAAATCGGGAAAGCCTTGGTGAGCTTAGCCACACGTTCACGCACGGAGGCTTCTACGGCATCATCGCCTTTACGGCTACTTCCGAGCGCATCCAAAACTTCGGCCATTAGTTCACCGATCAATTGAAATTCAGCCGCGCCAAAACCGCGCGATGTCCCTGCCGGAGACCCGATACGAATACCGGAAGTAATGGTAAATTTTTCTGTATCAAATGGAATGCCATTTTTGTTACAGGTTATATTTGCACGCTCCAGAGCATGTTCGGCGTATTTACCCTTTACGCCTTTAGGGCGCAGATCAATCAGCGCCAAATGGGTATCTGTGCCGCCGCTCACGACTGCGTAACCAGCTTTGACCAAAGTATCCGCCATGACTTGGCAATTGCGCACGACGTTTTTGCTATAGGTTTTAAATTCGGGCGTTAAAGCCTCACCAAATGCAATAGCCTTGGCGGCAATAACGTGCATTAAAGGGCCACCTTGCAGACCCGGAAATACGGCAGAGTTGATTTTCTTGGCGATAGTCTCGTCGTTAGTCAACACCATGCCGCCGCGTGGGCCGCGCAGGGTTTTGTGGGTGGTGGTCGTCACGACATGGGCGTGAGGCAATGGATTGGGGTGAACACCGCCTGCCACAAGCCCGGCAAAGTGCGCCATATCCACATGTAGATAGGCACCAATTTTATCGGCTATTTCTCTAAACCGCGCAAAATCAATGACGCGGGCATAGGCGGAACCGCCTGCGATAATCATTTTTGGTTTATGCTCAAGGGCAATAGCCTCAACCGCATCATAATCGATCAGGCAATTGTCTTCGCGTACACCGTAAGTCACGGCATTGAACCATTTACCGGACAGGTTAGGTTTTGCGCCGTGTGTCAAATGACCGCCCGACGCTAAATCCATACCCATAATAGTATCCCCCGGCAGTAGCAGGGCGAGCAATACCGCCTGATTGGCTTGACTGCCGGAATGGGGCTGCACATTGACAAAGCCACATCCGAACATCTGCCTGGCGCGCTCTATGGCTAAATCTTCGACCACATCTACATGCTCACACCCACCATAATAACGGCGACCAGAATACCCCTCAGCGTATTTATTGGTGAGAACGGAACCTTGCGCCTGCAACACCGCTTGGGAAACGATATTTTCCGATGCGATCAGTTCAATTTGATCACGTTGGCGCGTTAATTCATGGTCAATTGCTGCAAATACTGCGGCGTCAGAAGCAGACATATCGAATCCTTTATCCAGGCTGTTAAAACCGGAACCTAACCAGAGCTACCCTGCCCTGCAATAAAAATTAACGAGGTTAGTAAGTAAACTACCTAAAAACGATTATCAGGGCCATTATCACGGTCACTTTGCAACGCCCGCAACATATCTGATTCGGACATTTCTTTTGGCTGTTCCTGGCCATGCTCTAGCGCCAGAATTGGTGCTTGATCTTCTTCGTCAGGAATATCGTCGTCCATGATAACCCGCTGCAAGCCAACGATGAGGCTCTCGCGAAGTTCATCTAGTCCGAGCGTTTCTCCAGCCAATTCGCGTAAAGCAACAACAGGTGTCTTGTCATTATCGCGCTCAACGGTCAAAGCCGCGCCAGCAGAAATACTACGCGCGCGGTGAGCAGCCATCAAAACAAGATCAAAACGATCTGGTAAAACTTCAATACAATCTTCAACAGTAACCCGAGCCATAAAATCTCCGAAAATGAGTGCGCATCAATCCTTAGCGGCGCACACTAAAAAGCTGACCCGCTATATAGGCATGTCAAAAAATTTGGCAAGTAAAATGTTCACTCACGAAGAATGCGCATCAAGGACGCAAAAGAAAGAGCCACAGATTTGTCCCTATTGTTCGGGCGCTTTATCTAACCAAGCGGCATCTGATAATATTTTTTGGATCATCGCCGGATCATCTTTGTAAGTCGCTTTCATGAGCGCAATTTCAGCACTGGCCACTGCTTGTTCGCCCAAAACTTTTCGCGCGCGCAATAGACGCACCCAACCGCCCGGATCATTCGGATTATCGGCTAGTTTTGCGGATAACCCGGTGACCATGGATTTAATCATATCCTGTCGAGCTTCCGGTGTCATGGCAGCCGCATCACGTATTTGGGCGGCGCTCGGGCCGGGAGCTGTGGAACCAGCAGAAATATCCCCTCCTCTTTGTTGAGCGATATAGGCTTTGGCGCTGTCAAACTCTTCGAGCGCATTCGGGTTATTATCGGTCAGGAGAAGCACTTTCTCATATGCTCTAACGGCATCGTCAAATCGGCGTAGCGACATTAAACTGCGAGCATAAAGCATCCAACCTTTGGGGTTTTGGTCATCTTGTGCCAGTTTTTTCTCTAACTCAGCCACGGCTTCTTCCAAAGACATTGTGCTTTCGCCTTCTGGTTCCGTTGTGCGCCCAATTGACTGTGCCGGTGTCATAACCGGCTTTTGCAATGCCGCCGTTTTGGTGAGTTCTGGTCGTCCTAATGTGGTGTATAGCCCAATAGCGGCAAAGGCGAATGCGATGAATAAAATGTTGATTAACAGAGCCTGCGGGCCTGTGTCTTTGTCAGATTTGGTTTTTGCCAGCACCTGTTTTTGCAAATCGACCTTGGCCAATTCCAGCGCGGAAACATCGTCTGCCTTTTCTGCATTTGCAAGCCGAATATCAATATCTGCAATACGCCCAAGGTAATCTTTAACCTCGCTATCAGCCTCTAGGACAGGCGCTTTTTTGGCATATAATGGTTGCGCCACATACAAAAGAGCAAGTAATACAAATAAGCCCATTATCAGCCAGATCATTGGTTTTTCTCCTGATCATTTGCCAATGCCGTAAACCGCTTTAATTCGTCTGCACTTAGGGTTGGTGCGTCAATCTTCGCAGACCCTCGGCGCACCCTCACCACATACCAGATCAAGAAAAACCCGAGCAAGGCGGCAGGCGTAAACCATAGCAAATATGTGTTGGCTTGTACGGGCGGCTTTAACAGCACAAAATCCCCATAGCGGTTTTGCATAAAGGCCATGACCTCTTCATTACTATCGCCTTTGCGTATGCGCGCCCGCACAAGCTTGCGCATGTCCTGGGCTAGGCTGGCATCGGATTCTTCTATGGGCTGATTTTGGCAAACCACACAGCGCAAAGCCCGGCCAACCTCTTTGGCGCGCAATTCTATTTCGGCTTCGCTTGGTGTTTGCGCCATTACAGGTAAGGCAGGCAAATACATGAACACGGCGACAACCCATATAAATATTATTTTCATTGCTCTGCCTCCAGCATAAGCACAAAGGGCTTCAGTTCATCTCGCCAGATTTTCTCTGTAATAGGGCCGATAAATTTATAGCGTATATTGCCTTGTTTATCGACGATAAAACTCTCGGGCGCACCAGTGACACCCAGATCAATCGCCAACATACTATCGGCGTCAAAGACCACACGGGTATAAGGATTGCCGCCGCGCGCAAGCCAACGCCTTCCCTTTTCTACCGTATCGCGCCAATCTACACCGAGGATTGGGATTTCATTATTGCGCGCTAACTTCATCAAAACGGGATGTTCCTGGTCACAAGCCACGCACCAAGAACCGAAGATATTGACCAAGGTCACCTGCCCATCAAAATAGCTCTGGTCGATGGTCACATCCATATCCAGCAAGTCCGGCAATGAAAAATCAGGGAACGGGCGGTTTATCATTTGAGACGGTAATTTACTCGGATCTTTGGTCAGCCCGATAGCAAAGGCAATTCCGAGCGCTAAAAACACGACGAGCGGGATTATACCTTTCCATGTTAACTTCATGACGAGACCTCTCGCTTTTGACCCCTATCCAAAATAGACACAAACCCGGCAAGAGCAATCATCAAAGCGCCAAGCCATATCCAGTTGACCATGGGATGCACATAGGCGCGCACCACCCAGCCTTTTTCAGCGCCGCCCTCGCCTACACCCACATAAAGATTGCGCATGGGGCGGACTTGAATACCGGCTTCCGTAGTTATCATATCGCGGACTTGGTAAAAACGGCGAGCCGATTTCAGCGTAGCTACTTTTCGGCCTTGCTTGGTGACTTCAACTTCGCCGACCATTTTTTGAAAATTCCGCTCTGCGCCCGGTGTCATGTTCGTTAGCGTGAACTCATAGCCGCTTACGGTCATGCTTTCGCCCAACTTCATAACCTTAGCACTATCGCCTGCCCATACCGACATAGCCGTTATCCCGACCACGCAAATAGCAATACCCATATGGCCAAGCAAGAACCCCCAAACTGCGGCAGGTTGCGCGCGGAGTAATTTCATAGACCCGGCCATAGAGCCAGTTTGTCCAAATTTAATCTTGCGGCCAAAAGCAACCAATGTGCTATAGGCAAGATATGCGGCAACCCCAATGGACAAAGCCCCAAGCACTGATTTACCGAGCCACCAAGTCAAACCTGAAATAACCAAGACCAACAGCGAAGACTTTAGCAAATGTGGCCGCAAAGACTGCCAACTATCCTTACGCCATTTAACCAAAGGGCCAACGCCCATAAATGCAATCAACACAATCATAACAGGCGCAAATGTCCGGTCAAAATACGGCTCACCCACAGAGATTTTGCCATCTGTGAAAGCTTCAATCAGCAGTGGGTAGAATGTACCAAGAAATACCGTGAAAGTCGCGGTAACCAAGAGCAGATTATTCAACAATAAACCACCCTCTTTTGAAACCAGTGTGAAACCAGGGCCGCCGCGCAGGGTATGGGCGCGCAGTGCAAACATCACCAAACCGCCGCCGGTTGCTAACAATAACAGCGCCAAAATATAAACACCTCGCGCCGGGTCAACGGCAAATGAATGCACACTGGTCAACACGCCAGAACGCACGACAAATGTCCCGACCAGACTAAGACTAAATGCGGTAATACCGAGCAAAATTGTCCAATGAGCCATGGCATGGCGTTTGCCTAAAACCAGTATGGAGTGTAGTAAAGCCGTTCCGACCAACCACGGCAAGAACGATACATTTTCCACAGGATCCCACATCCACCAACCACCCCAGCCAAGCTCGTAATAGGCCCAGATACTGCCCATTGTGATGCCAATGGTCAGAAAGCTCCAAGCCAACAAAACCCAAGGTCTGAGCCATCTTGCCCAAACCGCATCGACGCGGCCTTCGATAAGGGCAGCTACAGAAAACGAAAAGGCCATGGAAAACCCGACATAACCGAGATAGAGAAACGGCGGATGAAAGGCTAGGCCAGGGTCTTGCAAGAGCGGGTTTAACCCCTGCCCATTAATTGGCACCGGGTTGAGACGCAAAAACGGATTGGAGGTAAATAATATAAAGCCAAGAAACCCGACACTAATCATACCCTGAACTGCCAATGCCCGCGCTTTCAACCCTGCAGGTAAGCTCTTGCCAAACATAGGCACCAACGCCCCATAAATCCCCAAAATAAGCACCCAAAGCAACATGGAGCCTTCGTGATTGCCCCAAACACCGCTAATTTTATACAAAAGTGGTTTATCGGTATGGGAATTAACGGTCACCAGTTTTACGGAAAAATCCGATTGAACAAAAACTATAGTCAACGCAATAAATGAGATGGCAAGCAGAATAAACTGAGCCATAGCAGCTTTATCGCCAAATGCCATCAACCGCGCATCGGCTTTGTGCGCCCCGACCATAGGCAAAACCGATTGCGCAACGGCAATCAAAAACGCAAGTATCAATGCAATCTGTCCAATTTCAGCTATCATGGGAAGTTACATAGACGGCAAGTGCCTAACCCACAACGATATTCGGCACAGTAAAGGAATTATGTCGCAGTTTATTTGGCAATATTCCGTCAGCGCCAAGCGGCCTAAAGGCCAAATATGGCGCGGGCGCCGTCTGCGTCTTTTTTCATTTGTGTGGTTAGTGCGTCTAGGCCGTCGAATTTTACGTCGCCCCGAATGAAAGAGCGGAAAGCCACTTCTATGATGCGGCCATAAATATCTGCGTCAAAATCGAATATGTGCATTTCCAATCGGTGATCTTTGCCGTCTACGGTTGGGCGAGACCCCACATAGGCGACGCCGTGGTGCCAGTGGTCTTCGCCGTCCAAACGGCACTGCGCTGCGTAAATACCTGCCTTGGGTCTGATACGGTCATTGAAATAGAGATTGGCCGTGGGGAAACCGAGCGTGCGACCCAAATGATCACCGTGGACGACTTCGCCGTCGACAATCCACGGACGCGACAACATATGGGCAGCAAAGAAAACATCGCCCTCTCTCAGGGCTTCGCGGATTTCGGTGGAACCGTATTTGCCGTAGCTTTTGTGCAGGCTTATTTCCGGCACAGTAGTCACGCCGATGCCCCGCGCCGCACAATGCTTGGCCAGAGTTTCGCAATCGCCGCAGCGTTTCTTACCGTAGCGAAAATCTTCGCCGACCACGACATGGGTGACGCCAAGACCCTTATGCAGGACAATTTCCACAAATTCTTCGTCGTCCATTTGGGTCAGGGTTTTATCGAACGGAATTTCGTACAAGGTTTTTGCGCCCATTTCTTTGAGCAATCGCGCCCGTACTCGTGCGCTCATAAGACGAAACGGGGTGACATTCGGGTCAAAAAACTGGCTGGGATGAGGGCGAAATAATGCCACACCAAGCGTAGCTTTCGCCTCTTTTGCAATAGCAAAGGCCGTCTCTATCACGACTTTATGACCCCGGTGCAAGCCGTCAAAATTTCCAAGGGCAATGACAGCACCTTTGTCCGCCTCGGCTAGACCAGTATAATCATCAATGACATTCATACTTAGTCTTCATCTGGTCGTTTCGGGACAATTACCCCGGCGCTACCGCGAATGATTTGCTTGCCGTTTACACTGCACGTAACCTTCATTTTTATGCGGCCTGTGCGCTCATTAATCTCGGCGACTTCGGCCCGGGCTGCAATCTCGTCGTCGATACAGGCGGGTCGGCGAAAGCGCATATTTAGTTCAACAAATATAGCCCCCGGCCCCGGTAAATCATTCCCAAGAATGGCCGATATTAACGACGCTGACAAAGCACCGTGGGCGATGCGTTTGCCGAACATAGATTGGGCGGCAAATTCTGCGTCCACATGGATCGGGTTATAATCGCCCGTCAGTTCGGCGAAAGTATCGATTTTCTCGCCCGTAACCACCATGCTGGTCTCGGCAAACATGCCGATTTTTATTTCGTCCAAATAATATCCGCGTTTAATGCTCATATTGTTCTCACTTTTATTTTATAAGTTCTGGCTTTATCATGCCATCTTTCTACTAGGCCAATTACCAAGCCATTTTTTCTACCAAGAAAGGGTCGAAAGCATATATTTGACATATATACCGTGCTTTTCAAGTGCATTTGCAACGGCGTCGCTATTTCCGGTGTTGAGTCCGTCCGCGACAAACAGCGCGTCATATTTCTGGTTTTGGGCACCGAGCAAATCCGTATGGATATTGTCGCCCACCGCTAACACACGCGAGCGGTCAAGTTCGTAGCCCGTAAGCTCCTTGAGCCAAGCTCGCGACAAACGGTAAATCGCTTCATAAGGCTTGCCCGCATAGATAACTTCCCCGCCCATATCCTCATAGGATTGCGCCAGCGCCCCGCCGCAATAAATCATCTTATTACCCTTTTTAACCTGCACATCCGGATTGGCGCAGACCATGGGGATGTTCAGCTCGCGCGCCTGAGCCAGAAGTTCGGTATAATCATCCGGCGTCTCGTTATCGTCGTCAAACAGCCCGGTGCAGGTGATAAATTTTGCGTTCTCTATCTCAGTGAAATTCAGCGCCAAGTCTTCGTATAATTTATCGTCCCGTTCCGGCCCCAGCTTAAATGCAGGCCCCGGCGCACGGCGCGCCAATTCATCAATGGTCGCATCCCCGGACGTGACGATAGCATCATAAACATCATGGGGCACCCCAACCTGGTCGAATTGCTCGGGGATTGCCACGGACGGGCGCGGCGAATTTGAAATCAAAACCACAGGCCCGCGTTCCGCCCGAAAGCGCTGCAAAGCCACAATAGCCTCCGCAAAAGCATCGCGCCCATTATGGATAACCCCCCAAATGTCGACAAGAGCCGCATCATAGTCGTCCGCAATTTGGCCAAGGCCAGATATATTCGTGAAATTTTTCATGTCGTGTGCCTACGCTTATCACTCACAAACGTCAACCGGGTTCCAGCACCAACTCCCCGTCCACCACTTCAAACACCTGCGCCCGGCCTGCGAAGGCTTCGAACAATCCTGCGTCTGTTCCTGTTAGGAATACTTGTGTGTTTAGTTCCAGAAGTTCTTCGATTAGGGCGGCGCGGCGGTGCTCGTCTAGGTGGGCGGCGACCTCGTCTAGTAATAACAATGGTGGTTTACCGGACTGACTGCTAGATTGGCTGCGGGCATGGGCTAGTACCAAGCCGATGAGCAAGGCTTTTTGCTCTCCCGTAGAACAATGGGCGGCGGGCATGGCTTTTTCTATATGGGTCACGGCCAAATCGCTTTTGTGGACGCCGCGCAGTGTACGCCCGGCGCGGGCATCGAGCGGGCGATCTTGGGCTAGGTTGGTTTTGATAAATTCGACCACTTCCAGCTCTTCCGCCCCGGCGGCGTAGAGAGCTTCGGCCTCGCCGTCTATGGCTAAATCTGCTTTGGGGAAGCTTCCTTCTGGTCTGGCCGAAATTTCCGTGCGCAACATTTCCAGCACTTGCCAGCGTGCTAAAGCTATTTTGGCGCCGCGCTCGGCCATGTCGGTTTCCAGCGCATCAAACCAATAGGCATCATCAATATTGTCCGCAAATAACCGTCCGCGTTCGGTACGGGATTTTTCGTAAGCGAGAAATGTACGACCGTGGGAGGCTACGTGTATCAAGCATAAACGGTCAAAAAACTTGCGGCGGTCGGAGGCAGGCCCGGTGAACAATCTGTCCTGCGCCGGGGTTAGCCAATTAATGCTGATATATTTGGCCATGTCAGGGCCGGACGCCGCCTTGCCGTCCATGCGCATTTTGCGGCGGTTCGGCGCGCCGTCAATGCCGCCCGTACCTATATTTATATCTTCTAGTCCCAGCCGCGCCGCAACAGACCAATTTTCGCACGGCTCGCCGCCGGCCCGCCTTGCCAAGTCCAGCAATTTAGCCCGGCGCAAACCCCGCCCCGGCGACAGCAGAGATACGGCTTCTAACAAATTGGTTTTGCCTGCCCCGTTCTCACCGTAAAGCACGACCGGACGGCCATCAAACGCCACGTCCAATGTAGGGTAAGAGCGAAAATCTCTGAGTAGTAAACTTTTGATAAACTCGTTTTTGGCCACTTAAACGCGTGCGCTAAACCCGTAAAGGCATGAGCACAAACAAGGCACCGGGGTCTTCCGGGTCTTTGACAAGCGCGGGAGACGCCGGATCGGACAGATGAAAATGCACATCCCGCGCTTCGATTTGCGCGGTTACGTCGAGCAAATATTTGGCGTTGAACCCGATCTCCAATTCCTCAGATCCGTAATCCACCATCAAGTCCTCAACCGCATTGCCGTGTTCCGGATTATTGACGGCTAGGGTCAAAGTATCGCCCTCTAGGCTTAGTTTAATAGAGCGGGATTTCTCGGCGGAAATGGTCGAGACCCGGTCAACCGCGCTAGCAAACACCCCGTTATCAATGACCAAGTGCTTGTCGCCGCTTTTGGGGATAACCCGGTCATAATCCGGGAACGTGCCGTCAATAAGTTTCGAGGTAAGCACTGCCGACCCAATAGTAAAGCGGATTTTGGCTTCGGATACAGAGATTTCAATAGTTTCGGACAGGCCGTCGATTAGGCGGCGCAACTCGGCAATGGTCTTGCGCGGAATGATAATACCCGGCATGTCGTCTGCCTCACCGTTCGTCATGGCAGGCAAGTCCATCTCGCACAGGGCGAGCCTATGCCCGTCCGTGGCCACACAGCGCAATTTGCCGTCTATGGCGTGCATGTAAATACCGTTCAGGTAATAGCGGGTTTCTTCGGTGGAAATTGCGAATTTGGTTTTATCAATCAGCCGCGACAATTCCGCCGCCCCTAAGGCAAAATTATGGGTAAACCCGTCCGCCGTCATTTTCGGGAAATCACCCGCAGGCAAAAGCGGCAAGACAAATTGCGACCGCCCTGCGTTCACTTCCAAACGGCCATCCGCACCGATTGCCAAAGACACTTCGGCGCCGTCCGGTAATTTGCGGGCAATGTCATAAAGCGTGTGGGCAGGTGCCGTCATATCGCCCGGCGCAGATACATCTGCAGCCGCCTGTTCAGATATTTCAATGTCCAAATCGGTTGCCACAAAGCTAATCGTGCCGTTTTCGGCAGTCATCAAAACATTGGACAATATCGGGATAGTATTGCGGCGCTCCACCACATTTTGCACATGCCCCAAAGCCCCCAACAAAGCCGCCCGTTCCATAGAAAATTTCATAATAAACCTATATTCTCACACACTGCGCCCCCAAACAATCATGGACACACAGAATCTACTGGACGCCCAACATAATGCAATTAACCGCCACGCCAAGGGGAAATGTTGGGATTTGTTTGGGGCGCGGATGTTGTGGAGAAAGCAAGCGGAGGATTATTACAACTACTTCCCCATCGTATAACGAGCCAATCCCCATTCTGCTCTTGCAAACACGGTGGTTTTCCATAATCTCTCCTTATGCCTGACTTGCGTCCAGTTTTGTTTGTTTTTAGCCTTATGCTTGCGGGCTTGAGTGTGATTCGCTACTGATTTCATCGCCTGACGTCTTAAAGAGGCAAATTACTATCAGCACGGCGTTGAAATAATCACACTTTCCCAAAACTCCGTAAAAACTACGTGACAAATGCTTAACGGCACCCTATACAGGTCTCAATTACATGACGCCTCCCACAGGATGGGAATGGCGGCCCTCACAAGGGGCCGTTTTTTTATTGCCTAAATCTGGTGTAAATGAGGTATCAACAAGGAGACTATTTTGAAGACCAAAACAAATATGGACGAGAGAATATTGGCGATTGCCGTCCCTGTCGCGCAAGATATGGGCTACGGGATTGTGCGCATTCGCGTGCAAGGCGGCAACCGCTCTGTTGTGCAAATCATGGCTGAACGGCTGTCGGACGGCTTGATGAATGTGGCGGACTGCGCCCAACTATCCCGCGCACTTTCTTCGACCTTTGAGGTTGAAGACCCAATCGACGGCGCTTATGTGCTGGAAGTTTCCTCGCCCGGCCTTGACCGCCCGCTGACCGATATGAAACATTTCGAACAATACTCAGGGCAACTAGCCCGACTGGAACTGGACAGATTTGTCGAGGGTCGCAAGCGCTTTCGCGGCATTTTGGCAGGTGTAGACGGCGACAATGTCGCTATTGACCTAGATAAAGAAGACGAGACCGCACTCATCCCATTCGCGTGGATTAGCGAAGCCAAGCTTTTAATCACTGATGAAGTCATCACAAAAGGCCAAAAGAAAGCCCTCAATAAGAAGTCTAATAAAAAACCAACCAAAAAATCTAGTAAGAAGAAATCATCTCAAAAAGGAGACATCTAATGTCAACAGCAGGAATTAGCGCCAACAAATTGGAACTTTTGCAAATCGCCAAAGCGGTAGCCCAAGAAAAATCCATCGACAAAGAAATCGTCCTCAAAGCGATTGAAGAAGCTATCCAAAAAGCTGCCGGGCAACGCTACGGCGCTGAAAACGATATTCGTGCCAGCCTGAACCCGATCACTGGCGAGATGTCCCTTAAGCGTGTCATTACGGTTGTGGAAGAAGTTGAAAACGAATCGGCTCAGGTGGATTTGGTCACAGCCATGCTCGACAATCCCGATGCGGTTATCGGCACGACGTTCGAGACCCCCCTGCCCCCAATTGAATTTGGCCGTGTACAAAGCCAGATGGCCAAGCAAATTATCATGCAAAGCATCCGCGAAGCTGAACGCGCCCGCCAGTTCGACGAATACAAAACACGGGTCGGCGAAATCGTCTCTGGTATCGTCAAGCGGGTAGAATATGGTCATATCATTATGGACCTTGGCCGTACCGAAGCCATTATTCGCCGCGAAGAAACTCTGCCCCGCGAAAATGTTAAAAGCGGGGACCGCTTGCGCGCCTATATTCTTGAAGTGCGCGAAGAACAACGCGGCTCGCAAATCTTTCTGTCGCGCGCCTGCAACGAGTTTATGTCGGCCTTATTTGCCCAAGAAGTCCCCGAAGTTTACGAAGGTATTATCGAAATTGTCGCCGTAGCCCGTGACCCTGGTTCGCGCGCCAAAATTGGTGTGCGCACCTCTGATAACTCGGTTGACCCAGTTGGTGCCTGTGTGGGTATGCGCGGATCACGGGTTCAGGCGGTGGTTAACGAACTTCAAGGCGAACGTATTGACATTATTCCGTGGAACGACGATGCGGCGACCTTTATCGTCAATGCGCTCCAACCTGCCACGGTTACCAAGGTCGTTATGGACGAAGAAGAAAACCGTATTGAAGTTGTGGTGCCGGACGATCAATTATCCCTCGCCATTGGTCGCCGTGGTCAAAATGTCCGCCTCGCCTCGCAACTATCCGGTTGGGCCATCGACATTATGAACGAAGAACAAGAAAGCGAACGCCGCCAGAAAGAGTACAAAGAACGCTCGGAATTGTTTATCGAAGCGCTGGACGTGGACGAAATGATTGCGCAAGTTCTCATCGCCGAGAGCTTTACCAATCTCGAAGAAGTGGCCTATGTGGCACCGGAAGAAATATCGTCCATCGAAGGTTTCGACGAATCGACGGCGACTGAGTTGCAAACTCGTGCCCGTGAATTCCTGGAGAAAACCGCTCGCGAGCAAGATGAAGCCCGCAAGGCGGCTGGTGTTGAAGACGATGTGTTGACCATTCCGGGCGTCACCTTGCCTATGGCTGTGGCCTTCGGCGAGAATGAAGTTAAAACCGTCGAAGACGTTGCGGGCCTCATCCCGGACGACTTGCGTGGTTATAACGAAATGATCGATGGCGAACGTGTCCACGAAGACGGTATATTAGAGAGCTTTGGTCTTTCTAATGACGTCGCCCAAGACATGATTATGCAAGCCCGTGTTTTGGCTGGCTGGATCAAACCAGAAGACTTAATCATCGAAACCGAGGAAGAAGAAGTGGTCGTGGACGAGAATGCCACGCCAACAGCAGAGGATGTATTTGGTTCTTGAGTACACAAGCCAACATAAACCCTGACGGTGATAGCCGCACCCCTCAAAGCGAAACCTTGGGTGCGGAAAACTCACCAAATAATTCGCCGGATAACGTCCATGCTGATGAGCCGCATGCGCGGCGGGGTCACAAGCCCCGTGAGCGCAAGGATATTGCGTCCGGCGAATTACGCGACCCGGCGGACATGTTGCGCTTGGGGTTTTCTCCGGACGGGTTGGTTGTCGCGGATATTTACGGCAAATTGCCCGGACGCGGGGCGTGGATTGAGGCGACCCGTGCCTCCGTGGATAAAGCGATAAAAACGGGTGCATTTTCCCGCGCTGCAAAACGCAAAGTGATTGTGCCTAATAATTTCGCGGACACAATTGAGGCCGGATTATCGGCGCGAGTTCTAGGTCTGCTCGGCATGGCAAAACGTGCGGGGCAGCTAGAGAGCGGTTTTGAGAATGTCCGCTCTTGCGCCCGTAGCGGCGAGATTGGTGTGCGCATCGAAGCCAGCGACGGTCAACCGGATGGGCGCTCAAAAATACGTGTGGTGGTCAAAGCTATCGCCAAAGAGTTGGAAGTGCCAATGCCGACCTTAATCGGTTGCTTTGACAGTACCAAACTAGGTCAGGTGATTGGCCGCGATAATATGGTGCATGCTTGTGTCCATAAGGGCAAGATGGCCAAAGCAATTACCCGCGAGATTGACCGCTTGGCTGGCTTTCGCGAACTGATACCAAATGAATGGCCAGATAGAGAACATGAGAATGAAAAAACACCAGATCTTGCTCCTAAAACTAGGCCTGAAATTGAGCCGGAAACAAGCAGTGATATTGGTGGAGGAATTTAGTTGCATGTGGGCAAAACCCCGCTAGTGTGCGCCCACTTTAGAATAATGAGTGTACCCGCGTTAGAATAGTGGGCGTGCCCACTTTTAAAAAACCCCTGATTTTGGGGAAACAACCTGCAAACGACGCCTTTATGAAGCACTCGTTTTATGGTATAGAGAGACGATATGAGTGATACAGAAGATAAAAAACCAGTACGCAAGCCAATGACCCTAGCCCCTAGGGGTGGTGGTAATGCGCGGTCAAATTTTTCCCAAGGTCGGACCAAGGCCGTGGTGGTTGAAAAGAAAAAACGCCGTTTGGTAAATGCACCGGGTGCGCCCGGTACGCCTGGCTCTTTGGGTGTTGCTGTACCGCCTACGCCGGAAGTAAAAGTTGATCACGATGCTATTGCTGCAAAGCGCATGGGTCTGTCCAAAGAGGAATATGTAAAACGCAAGCAAGCTGTGGGTAAAGCCCAAGCTGAAAAATCTGTGCGCGAACAAGCCCGCGCCGATGAGCGCAAAGCCCTCGCCGAGCGCGACGAAGCTGACCGCATCGCTGTAGCCGCCAGAAAAGAAGCGGAAGCTCTTGCTGCCGCTGAAGCTGCGCGTATTGCCAAAGAACAAAAAGCCGCCGCCGAAGCAGAGCGCCGTGCCGCACGCCCTATTGCTGGCGGACCTATCCGCAAAAAGCAGGCGCCAAACACTCCGGAGAAAGCTGCTACTGGTAAACCTACACCGTCCGCAGATCCTACCGCGACAGTTCCAGATGCTTCTGCACTAGAGCGCGCTGGTGGCCGGATTAAAAAGGCCAAACCACAATACCAAAAACCGAACCGCTCACGCAAAAACGAGCCAACGCGTCGCCGTGGTAAATTAACTATTGTCAGCGCTCTAGCAGGCGACGAAGAGCGCCAACGCTCTCTCGCCTCTGTGAAACGCGCCCGCGAGCGCGAGAAACAGCGCCGTACCGGCGGTAGCAACGATAAAGACAAAGTTTACCGCGAAGTGGTCGTGCCTGAAACTATTACCGTAGCGGATCTCGCCAACCGGATGTCCGAACGCACCTATGCCGTCATCAAGTATTTGATGGAACAAGGCGATATGTCCAAGGCCGATGATGTTTTAGATGCGGACACCGCCCAATTAATCGTCGAAGATTTCGGCCACACGGTCAAACGTGTAGCGGAAAGCGACGCCGAAGCCGAAGCTTTCACCCCGACCGACGATACGGACGACGAGGCGGATATGAAACCGCGCCCGCCGGTCATCGCCATTATGGGTCATGTTGATCACGGTAAAACCACGCTTCTTGATGCTCTGCGGACTACAGATGTAGCAGGCGGCGAAGCGGGCGGTATTACCCAGCATATTGGCGCTTATCAGCTTAAACTTAAATCTGGCGAGACCATTACGGTTCTCGACACACCAGGACATGCGGCTTTCTCTGCCATGCGGACACGCGGCGCGGCGGCGGTTGATATTGTAATTTTAGTGGTGGCAGCCGACGACGGTGTTATGCCACAAACTATCGAGAGCATTAAATACGCGCGGGCCGCAGGCACGCCGATTATTGTCGCTATCAATAAAATGGATGCGCCGGAAGCCAATCCCAAGAAAATAGAAGAAGACTTGTTGCGCCACGAGATTATTACCGAGAGCATGTCTGGTGATGTGCAAACGGTACAGGTCTCAGCTCTCAAGAAAACCGGGTTGGACGATCTAGCCGAAGCCATTGTCAACCAAGCCGAGTTGATGGAACTAAAAGCCAATCCAAACCGCCGCGCAGACGGTCTTGTTATCGAATCCAAGGTCGCCAAAGGACGCGGCCCTGTTGCCACATTCCTGATCAAACGCGGTACGTTGAAACGCGGCGACATCGTTGTGGCGGGCGAGCATTGGGGCAAAGTTAAAGCCATCATGAATGAGCGCGATGCCAGACTTAAGCAAGCAACACCCTCCGAACCCGTAGAAGTTCTCGGCATGGACGGCGCCCCAGCTCCGGGCGAAGCTTTCGCGGTTGTGCGCAAAGAATCTAAGGCACGGGAAATTACCGAATACCGGAAGCGTCGCCGTAAACAATCCAATGCTGCGGGCCCGATTGACGCCGCTACGTCCATGGAACAAATGCTGGCTAAGCTTAAAGATAAAACAGTCGACGAAATGACCCTCTTGGTCAAAGCCGATGTTCAAGGTTCTGTGGAGGCCATTCGTTCGTCCGTCGAAGCTCTCGGCAATGAAGATGTCCGCGCCCGTGTAATTCACGGTGCTGCAGGCGGCATCAATGAAAGCGATGTCATGCTGGCTAAATCAGCTGGCGCGCCGATTATTGCCTTTAACGTCCGTGCTAACCGCCAAGCCAAAACTCTGGCCGAGCGAGAAGGCGTGGAAATCCGCTATTACTCGATCATTTATGAACTGCTCGACGATGTCAAAGGTGTGCTGGAAGGCATGCTGGCGCCGGAACGCAAAGAAACCTTCATCGGTTACGCAGAAGTCTTGCAAGTATTTGATATTTCCAAATTGGGCAATATTGCCGGCTGTAAAATCACCGAAGGCAAGGTCGAACGCGGCGCAGGTGTGCGTCTGTTGCGCGATGATGTGGTTATTCACGAAGGCGAGTTGTCCACTCTGAAACGCTTTAAGGATGAAGTTCAGAAAGTCGTCGCTGGCCAAGAATGCGGCATGGGCTTTGAGAAATATCACGACATCCGCAAAGGCGACATGATCGAGTGCTTCACGGTTGAGATGTTGGATAGGACGCTGGATTAGAGATAAACCTGTAGGGTGGATTAGGCTTCTTAGCCGTAATCCACCATAGGCACACACCGCACGGTGGATTACGCGCAAGAGGCGCTAATCCACCCTACAAAGACTATTTTTAAGAACAAAATGAAAAAACAAGCTAAACAACCGAGCCAGAGACAACTCCAAGCGGGGGAACTTATCCGCCGGGCTTTGGTGGATATTATGGCGCGGGAAGATTTTCGTGACCCTGATTTAAAAGGTGTATCCATTACCGTATCCGAAGTCCGGGCTGCACCTGATTTGCGCACAGCAAGGGTCTATGCAGCACCGCTCGGCGGCAAGAACACACCGGAAGTTGTGGCAGCTCTTAACCGCTGCGCCAAATTCCTGCGCGGCAAGCTCGGGCGAGAACTGAAGATGCGCTCTACCCCGAGCCTACGGTTCGAGGTGGATACTACATTCGATGTGGCATCAGAAATGAACGCCCTCTTGGCCCGCCCCGAAATTGCCAGAGATTTGGGAAAAAGCGACTTAGGGAAAAACGATTTAGATAAAAGCGATCTGAATTGAAAGATTTGAGGGAAAGCTATTAGGCTCCTTAAGGCTATCGCATATGCTAATTATGTTTGGTAAATTACGAGCAAATTAGGCATAATCCGTGGCCCATTGCGCCCCGCAAAGGCTGGCGGCAAGAGCGATTAAAATAATGTCACTTAGACTGCGATGAGCATTAGCCGCTCGCGGATTGGGAAGGTTGGATATGAGGAAGATGGCCTCTCTTCTTGGTCTGAGGATGTTGGAATATTCCGAGCCGGGCCACGTACTGACTTGATGAATTATCCTTCTATCAACCGGAAGAACTCCAAACGCGGTGCGGTCTCTAGGAAATGTCCGTCGAGGGCACTGGAAATCATTCTGTGCGGTGTCTGAATACCCCGCATGGTCATACAGAGATGCTCACCTTTGGCGTAGACGGCGACATCATTCGTGCCTAATATGGCGCGCACTTCCCCCGATATATCCGACACGAGTTGCTCTTGCAGTGTCAATTTATGGGCATGTTTGTGAGCGATGCGGGCGAATTTAGAGAGGCCAAGCACCTTGTCGCTGGCGATATAGGCGATAGATACATCACACCAAAACGGCAACATATGGTGCTCGCACATAGACCAGATACGCATACCCGTGACACAAACCATCTGATTATGTTTGACCGCACTAAATGTGGTATCGAGTTTACCGGGTTCGTATTCAATAAATTCGCGCCAAAAATTGGCGATGCGGCGTGGTGTTTCCTTGAGGCCCTCCCGGTCAGGGTCATCCCCAAGCGCTATCAAAAGCTCTCGCACCAATGATTTAATCTTGGCATGGTCTATTTTCTTGCTCATTATTTATCCTGATAATCTTGATTGAGTGCGGCACGAATCGCCTCAACTCTAGTCCTATTTACGCCGTTATCCGAATACCCTACGCGCGAAGCAGAACGGATTTGAACACGGCCATCGCCGAGGCGAACCTCTACATCATCAACAAATTTGAAAATGCCGGAGGTAAATTCTGCAGACACATAGTTGTCTTGGGAACTGGTAATGGCTCCGCCGAGAGATACAATGGCGGCTTTCACATTATCCAAAGAATTGGCGGCCAATGGCTTCACCTTTACTTCATCCGGCGTCCCGTCTTCGCTATTGACACAATTGGGTTTGCCAGAACATGGTGCCAACCTGCCGTCGACCAAACCAATTGCCGAACCATTTTGTGATTTTTTGCCGAGTAAGAAAAATGCGATCATAACGAATGCTACCGATCCAATAATTATATAAGCTGCGAATTTCATGTGGTGTCCCTAATGTGTTTTCGCCAACTTATACCAAATGCACACAAAACCCTAGAAGAAACTGCCGATAGAAAAGTACAGGGACGCATTGCCTTTATCATTATAGCCGATACCAACGAATACTGGCCCCAAGGGTGATTTCATGCCTGCAAAAACACTGCTTGCATAAATCGCCTGATCAAGGCTGATTTTATCAAAGGATTGATAGACATTCCCCGCCTCTAAAGACGCCCCAATATAGAGCGGAAAATCAAACAATGTTGCTTTCTCGTTCAAACGGTAAAAATATGTGCCTAGTACCATAGCCGCATACTGCCCGGATATTTCGTCCTCACTAAACCCAGATAGCGATAAAAAACCACCAAGGTTTGATGTGCCAATGAGGTTAGCATCCCTGCCTGTTGCACCGCTGAGACGCGTGCCAATTCCGAGGGTATGTCGCCCAGAAGTGAACGGCTTAAACGCGTTTAGGCTGGACTGGTTATACTGGGTATCCCCACCCAAAAAAGTGTCGTGGATTTGGTACTCTGCTATAACCAATGTCCCCTTTGTAGGAAATGAAAGACTATCCAAAGTATCTAGTGTTGCTCGCGCCAAGATGAAACTGTCATCGAGTTTGAAAGAACTGATCCCGAGAGAATTATCGGTAAAGCTGAGTTTAATTTTGGACTTGGTTACGCCGCCGCGCAATTCTCCCCAGCGACCAAACAACATGCCACCTTGGGCGCTTGCACCAACGCCCAGTGTTTTAATATCGCCGCGCCGCCTATCTTGGTCATCAAAAAACTCACTCTTATCCCTCAATAAAAACAAGGACGGTTCTACGAAAAACCTTTGCTTCGCGCCGATTGGTTGGTGGAATTCCGAGATACCTTCTAGCGTATCGCCAAGCGTAATCTCGGCGCGCCACTCCCCACCCCATTGATTGACCTGCGGTTTGGTGTAGGAAACACCCAATTTAAACGACGACGTGTTTTCCAAATTAGAATCCAGTTGTACCCCGAATTTAAAATACCCGTCACTACTTTCATTAACTTTTCCGTCTATTAACAAAACGCTTTGCCCATCTTGTTCTTCAATTTTATAGGTAATCCGGTCATACAGACCGTCGCCGTAGAGGCGGTCAATATCCCGGTTAAGCCTTGCCGGATCAAATATTTCGCCAGGTTTAACAGAAATGCCTGAACGCAAGATTGTGTCCGAAAGTTTCGAATTTTGTGTAATATGTACCTCGTTAATAACGGGCCTCTTTTGGGGCACTGCCAGTCGAGACAAAAGATGCTGCAACCATGCGCGGTCATCAAGACGAAGTGCTACCAGTTTCGGCAAAACCTGCCGGGCCGCTATGGCACCCTGTTCAGACATATTGGCCGCTTGGTCAAAACTAGCAGCGCTCATACCCTCTAAAATTGGTTCTATCAACACGTCGTCCTTTGTCAGAGAATCTATACGAATTTGGGTATTTGCCTTGGTGAGAATAATTTGTGTCTGACGCAAAACCTCTATGAAATTCCCGATTTCTCCAGCCGGTTTTGGATCCGTGCCCACATTAACAACAATGACAATATCTGCGCCCATAGCCCGCGCCAAGTCAACTGGCACATTATTGACCAAACCACCGTCTATTAAATGTTTGCCGTCCCGTTCTACTGGCGGGATAAGCCCGGGTATTGCCATAGATGCAAAGACCGCCGAAGCTAGATCCCCATCCTCCATCACGACCGCTTCACCCGTACCGAGATCGGTCGCTACCAATTTAAATGGGATAGGCAAGTCTTCAAATTTGCCTATAGACCGGGTTTCAGATAATAAATTGGACAGTTCCAAAAACAGGTTTTGCCCTTGTATTATCCCTTGCGGTAAAATAATTTTACCGTCTTTGAAAGTGACTTTGTAGTCGGTTAGAAACCCAAATTCATCTGCCTTACGCCGAAATGTCGAACGACTGCGCGCGGTTTTATCGTTAAAGACACTGTGCCAATCCATCTCTGTTGTGATGTTTTCAAGCTCGTCCGCGCTATACCCAGACGCATAAAGCGCCCCGACAATCGCCCCCATAGACGTACCCGCAACCACATCGACAGGGATTTGGTTTTCTTCCAAAACCCGGATAACCCCCACATGGGCAAGTCCTTTAGCCCCACCGCCGCCGAGAACCAAGCCAACAGTGGGTCTGTCCTTGGTTTTATGGCTAGGTTGCGCAGAAACGCTGATGCTACCAAACAAAACGACGACCAGTAAAAATGATAATAATGTGCGAATCATTGCGAATCCATAGATATTTTAGCGCACCGTATTTTCTCAAGGTTAACGCAGTGTTGCAAAATTGTATTGTGATAAACTGGAAAGTGTGACAAGAGCCGCCACATGACTGAACTAAAATCAGAACTTTTGATGCCTGCGGGCAATCTGGACAAGCTTAAAACGGCTGTGCTTTACGGTGCGGACGCTATCTATCTCGGTACGCCCGATATGTCCCTGCGCACCAAATCCGAGTTTTCCTTGGAGCAAATCCGCGAGGGCATTGAATTTGCCCATGCTCGTGGCAAACGGATTTATCTGACGCTCAACCTGTTCTCCCACAACAAAGATGTACCCAAGCTAGAAGAATATGTGGAGACCATCAAAGAATTATCACCGGACGGCGTAATCATTGCCGACCCCGGCGTGTTCCAATATGTCAAAACCCATGCACCGGATGTGCCCCTACATGTCTCGACCCAAGCCAATGTTTGCTCTTGGATGTCTGTGAAATTTTGGGAAGATATGGGGGCAGATTTATGCGTCCTCGCCCGCGAAGTCTCGTTCGCAGAATTGACCGAAATCCGCGAAAAATGCCCGGATATTAAGCTGGAAGCCTTCGTCCACGGTGCCATGTGCATGACCTATTCTGGGCGCTGTTTACTGTCCAATTTTATGTCAGAACGCGGTGCCAACCAAGGCAATTGCGCCAATTCTTGCCGTTGGGGCTACAAAGTCCATTTGCGTCTGAAAGACGGCACAATCGAAGAATTGGAAATCACCGAAGACAATAGGGATATGTTCGAGTTCTTGCTTGAAGAGGGTCACCGCCCCGGTGATTTCATGCCCATAGAAGAGAGCAATGACGCAGCTTATATCTTAAATTCCAAAGACTTATGTCTAATGCCTAAACTAGATGAGTATCTGGCGCTCGGTGTGGATAGTCTGAAAGTCGAGGGCCGGGGCAAGTCTGTTTATTACGTCGCCGTCGTAGCTCGCGCTTACCGTGCGGCTATGGATGATTGGGCGCGGGATCCTGAAAACTTCAATCCCAAGCCCTATATGAACGAACTGATGAATGTGAGCAATCGGGGCTTCACCCTCGCCTTTCACGATGGCCGCCTGACCAATTACGGCCATAATTACGAGCAAACCCAAACCCTTGGCGCATGGGAATTTGCTGGCTCTATTATCGAAGTCGACGACGAAGCTTTTTATCTTGGTGTTAAAAACAAGCTGCAAGCTGGTGATGTCATGGAGTTTTTGCCACCGGACGGTAAGGAAACAGTTCTCCTGCGTCTCTACGAATTTGATAATGTCGCAGACAGAGCCGGAATCATTAACAAAGACTATCCCGGCATAAAAACCGAAGTCGTCCACGCAGGTATCAAGCCCGTCATACGCATTCCGTTCGATTTGTTTGATAAAGAAAATCTGGACAAGTTGAAAGCCCGTATGCCTGTCGGAACCGTAGTGCGCAAAGAAACACTCCTGACCGAAGCGCAGTGGAACCGCGTCAAGCTAGACAAAGTCGCCCAACGCCTAGAAGTCTCAGGCCGCACAGACGACCCCGAAAACCCGCTTTATGTGCGCCGCCGTAATGCCCTTAAAAAATCCGTGGCCGAAGCCAATAAAACCCGCAAACCCAAGGTCAACCCAAAACTCGGCCTAGACGGCTGCTGCGGACGCGGCTGTAATGGCTGCCTCATGTTCTGGAACGACCCGGCCTATGCCAAAGCACGGGATTTAATGGCGAGCAAAAAGCAAGGCCAAATGCTCGATAAAGACATGCGCGAAGACATTTCTACGATTGCAGCGGCAGAGTAGTTACAAAGCCGCTTTCAGCGCATCTACCAGATCCGTTTTTTCCCATGAAAACCCGCCATCACTATCTGGTGTGCGGCCAAAATGGCCGTAGGCGGATGTGCGGGCGTATATTGGTTTGTTAAGCTGTAAATGCTCGCGAATACCGCGCGGGGTTAGGTTCATAACTTCGCGGATTGCGCGTTCTAATTCGGTCTCGCTAACTTGTCCTTTGCCGCCCATATCCACATAAATGGATGTTGGGTTGGCAACACCGATTGCGTAGGAAAGCTGGATATTTACCCAATCAGAAATCCCCGCCGCAACAATGTTTTTCGCCAGATACCGCGCCGCATAGGCTGCGCTACGGTCAACTTTGGTCGGGTCTTTGCCAGAGAACGCGCCGCCGCCGTGGGGGGCTGCACCGCCGTATGTATCGACGATGATTTTACGCCCCGTAAGGCCGCTATCTCCGTCTGGCCCGCCAATGACGAATTTGCCCGTCGGGTTTATGTGCCAGATGGTGTCGTCGGTTATCCAGCCGTCTGGTAGTTCTTCGTAAATGTATGGTTTGACCAATTCTGCTACGTCTTCGGAGCACATATCCGCGTCCAGATGTTGGGTCGAAAGCACGATAGCCGACGCACCTACGGGCTTGCCGTTTTCGTAACGCACCGTGACCTGGCTTTTGCTATCGGGCCCAAGCTGGGTCTTGCCCTCAAGCTTGCGGGCTTTGGCAATGCGTTGCAAAATTTTGTGACTGTAATAAACGGGCGCAGGCATAAGCGCCGGGGTCTCGTTACAGGCATAGCCAAACATAATGCCTTGGTCGCCTGCGCCCTCCTCGGCGTGCATGCCGCAGCCATCGTCCACACCTTGGGCAATATCTGCGCTTTGGGCATGGAGGAGAATATCAATATCCGCCGTGTTCCAATGAAAACCATCTTGCTCATAACCAATGTCTTTGATGGCTTGGCGGGCAACGTCGATAATCATGTCATTGGTGATTTTATCAGAGCCACGCGTTTCGCCCGCTATCACCACTTTGTTGGTGGTGGTTAGGGTTTCCGCCGCAACACGCACATCCCAAGGGGACATGCCGTCCTTGACGCTCTCGCGGAAAAACAGATCGACGATTTCGTCTGAAATCCTGTCGGCGACTTTATCCGGATGGCCTTCGGAAACCGATTCGGATGTAAATTCGTAATGTTGGCGCATAATACGCTCCTCAGGTTTTAAGGCTCTTCGCTTTTTATTATTATTCTAAGGGCAGTTTTGGCGGTGCAAAATTACACCGCCGTTTTGGTGTTTTCTTTAATAACGATAATGATCCGGCTTATAAGGCCCTTCTACTGGAAGACCCAAATATTCAGATTGTTCATCGGACAGCTTAGTCAGTTTTGCACCCAGTTTGGCAAGATGCAATTCCGCGACTTTTTCGTCCAGATGCTTTGGAAGCACATAAACTTTATTCTCGTAATTCTTATGGTTTTCCCAAAGTTCAATTTGCGCCAGAACCTGATTGGTGAAGCTGGCCGACATAACGAAACTAGGATGACCCGTACCGCAACCAAGATTAACCAAACGCCCTTCGGCCAAAATGATCAGGCGTTTTCCGTCCGGGAACACCACTTCATCGACTTGGGGCTTTACATTATCCCACTCATAATTGCGCAGGGCTTCGATTTGAATTTCGCTGTCGAAATGCCCGATATTGCAGACGATTGCCCGGTCTTTCATCTCGCGCATATGCTCGACCGTAATCACGTCTTTATTACCCGTGGCGGTCACAAAAATATCGCAGACCGGAGCCGCCTCTTCCATGGTTACAACCTCGTATCCTTCCATAGCGGCTTGCAGAGCGCAAATCGGATCTATCTCGGTGACTTTAACCCGCGCACCTTGGGAGCGCAGGCTCTCGGCGGAGCCTTTGCCCACATCACCAAAGCCGCAAATAACGGCGGTTTTACCCGATAGCATAACATCGGTCGCCCGCTTGATACTATCGACCAAGCTTTCTTTACAGCCGTAAAGATTATCGAATTTAGATTTGGTAACGCTGTCATTAACATTGATAGCAGGCACAACCAATTTGCCGGCTTTTTCCATTTGGTACAGACGCATAACGCCCGTAGTGGTTTCTTCGGACAGCCCCTTAACGTCTTTCATGAGTTCGGGATAGTCTTCGTGCATCAACACGGTGAGGTCACCGCCGTCGTCCAAAATCATATTCGGCGTCCATCCATCTGGCCCTTTAATCGTGGCATGGATACATTCCCAAAACTCGTCGTCGGTCAAGCCTTTCCAGGCAAAAACCGGAACACCTGTCGCGGCAATGGCTGCCGCCGCTTGGTCCTGGGTCGAGAAAATATTACAAGACGACCAGCGCACCGTCGCGCCGAGCGCTGTCAGAGTTTCGATGAGAACCGCAGTTTGGATTGTCATATGTAGACAGCCCGCAATGCGCGCGCCTTTGAGTGGTTGGCTTTCGCCGAACTCTTCGCGTAGGGACATCAATCCCGGCATTTCCGTCTCGGCGATATTAATTTCTTTGCGACCCCAATCGGCTAAGGAAATATCCGCAACCTTGTAGTCATTGCTCTGGGCATTTTGTGTATTTGGCATGTATTTTATCCTTGTGCCGACAATCCGGCTTATAGTGTAAATCAGTTGCGGACGATATAAGGATATTTCCCTTTGTACGCAATGGTTTGTTGTGTCACACCTGTGTTATTAGTGTTGTGATAAATTGTCTTAGTCTTGGAGAGAAAAATACCGAAAGTATCCATCATAATTGTCAATTATAATGCCGGGGAATGGCTCGCTCGCTGTATTGCATCTGTTCAGTCACAGAGCGAGCCGGATTTCGAGTGTTTTATCGTCGATAATGGCTCCACCGACGGCTCTATGGCAACATTACCAAAGCTGGATGACCGCTTTATCCTTATGGAACTCGGAGAGAATACCGGGTTTGCCGCCGCCAATAACAAGGCCGCCAAATTAGCCCAAGCACCTTGGTTGGCTCTCTTAAACCCGGATG
>Ga0256839_1000817_pt1 | contig 39903 bp, 38 predicted proteins | sample 354166metaG_FD_185968 | JGI IMG/M metagenome (GOLD analysis project Ga0256839, IMG submission 185968) | Hydrothermal vent microbial communities from Mid Atlantic Ridge, Atlantic Ocean - 354-166 | ecosystem: Environmental > Aquatic > Marine > Hydrothermal vents | place: Atlantic Ocean: Mid...
GCCCATTGTAGACAGGCTGGTACATCATTCACACATCTTTATTTTGGGAGGAGAAAGCTATCGACTAAAAGCCAAGCAAGGAAAGTAACTCTTTCTTACCCCAGGTGGGTCAATTTTATTGGCCATTAACAAATGACTCCGAAACTTGAAATATAAAGTAGCCGGACACCGTTGCACCAGAACCTCCCCAGGTCGAAAGAACTTTCTGTTAGACTAACCGCCAGAATAGCGGGTGGGTAGATGCTCAAACTGTATCAAAGCAATAACCTGGAACAACTGGTTGACCTGCTGGCAGCAACCGTTTCCAAGCCTCTGCAGTCAACCTTTGCAGCAGAGGCCGTGGTGGTGCAGCATCCAGGCATGGGACGCTGGCTGTCACTGCGATTGGCTGAACGGCTTGGCATCTGTGCCAATGTGGCCTTTCCGCTGCCCGCGGGATTTCTCTGGGGCATTTTTCGTGCTGTATTGGATGAGGTGCCAGAGCATAATTCATTTGAACCTGCTGTGCTTACCTGGCGCATTCTGGGTCTGCTGGATGAGATAAAAGATCAAGCACTTTTTAAGCCGGTCTCAACCTATCTGGCAGATGACAGTGACTCGAAACGCTATGACCTTGCCTGCCGGATTGCTGAGACATTTGACCAATATCTACTCTATCGCCCCGACTGGATAAAGCACTGGGAGGCCGGCCACTCAGCCGTTACAGGTGACGGCTGGCAGGCAGCGCTGTGGCGCAGGTTATCCGCATCCAGCAGCGAAGCACACTGGATTCACCTGCAGCAGCAGCTTCATCGGGTACTGTTATCTGATAGTGCGCTGGGCAAACTTCCTGAGCGTATATCGCTGTTTGGCATCAGCACGCTCTCCCCCGGCTATCTTGAGACACTCCACTGCCTCTCTGAGCGGGTGGATATACAGCTTTTCCTGCTCAATCCCTGTGCCGTACACTGGACTGAGATCGTTGATGAGGGGATGAAAGCCAAGAGTGAGGAGGAAACAGATGGCAGCGAACTTTATCTGGAGGTTGGCCATCCACTATTGGCCTCATTGGGTCGACAGGGAAGAGATTTTTTTGCCTCCATCCTTGAGTATGATCCGGGAACAATAGACCGTTTCAAACTGGCTGAAAATGGAGGCCTGATAGGCCAGCTGCAGCAGGATATTTGTGGCCTGCATGATAGAACGGCTGAGCCAAAACAACCCCTGCCGACTGATGATAGATCGCTGCAATTCCACAGCTGCCATAGCATTATGCGTGAGATTGAGGTGCTCAAGGATCAGCTGCTGGAGATATTTCAAAAGAACAAACATATTGAGCCATCTGACGTGCTGGTGATGTCGCCTGCTATGGAGCGCTATGCCGCCTATATTGAGGCGGTCTTCTCTTCAACTGATACAACAGCTATTCCATATCAGATAACAGATAAAGGCATGATGCTTGAAAGCCCGCTGATAGCCGGTTTTTTTAACCTGCTGCAAATGGATAAAAGCCGATTTGACAGTAACAGCATCATAGTACTGTTGGAAATTACAGCCATACAGCGATCTTTTGGTTTAGTGGGAAGTGATCTTGACCTGTTGATTCGCTGGATCAGAGAGAGTGGTATTCGCTGGGGACAGAGTGGTGCTGAAAGAGCTCATCTTGGATTGCCCGATACCGATCAAAACAGTTGGCGTGCCGGGTTGGATCGTATGCTTTTGGGGTATGCACTGCCGGGTGGTGGGACTCAGCTATTTCAAGGCATTCTCCCTTATGATGAGATTGAAGGGGCTGATGCAGCACGGCTGGGTGCTATTAATGCACTTATTGATGCGCTCTCTGATCTTCGATCTAAATTACAGGGCAGATATACGGTTGATGCATGGGGTCAGCTGCTGCTGGAAATGATAGACGCTTTTTTTGATCCATCAGAGCAGGAGGAACCACAGATTCAGCTGCTTCGAAATGGGATTGAAACCCTCTGTAATCAAAGTCAATGCGCAAAATTCACAGGGAAAGTATCACTAGAGCTGATCCATAAACACCTTGAAGCCCAGCTGGCAAAAGAACAGGGTGGCAACAGAGCGCTTAGCCGTGGCGTGACTTTCTGTTCACTGACCGCAATGCGCAGCCTGCCGTATAAGGTAATATCCCTGATTGGCATGAATGATGGTGATTTTCCAAAACATCGGCCTACCCCTGGTTTTGACCTTATGGCAAGACGCTTTCGAGTGGGTGATCGCATGCGCCGGGCAGATGATCGTTACCTCTTTTTAGAGACGTTGCTCTCCGCGCGGCATACACTCTATATCAGTTTTATTGGCCAACATATCCGTGATAACAGCAGGCTCCCCCCCTCGGGATTGGTTGATGAGCTGCTTGATTATCTGGATCGCTGTTACTATACAGAGAGTGATGGAGGAGTGCGGGATCACTATATCATTCACCACCCACTTCAGCCCTTCAGTAAACGCTATTTTCAACCCGGCAGCAGCCTGTTGAGTTACTCGAAAGAGATGTATCAAGCGCATCAGGCAAGCCTGGATGCCGCAACATCCAGTGCGCCTTTTTTACCGCACGAGCTGTCAGAGGCTGACCCGGTTTGGCGGCAGGTTGAGTTGATGCAGCTTATCAGGTTTTTCTCTAATCCTGCCCGGTTTTTTGTTCAACAGCGACTGGGTATCTATTACGAAAAGGAGGAGGAACCACTGAAAACCACAGAACCCTTTGCCTTGGACTATTTTACCCAGTGTGATCTGAGTCAGACGCTGGTCGAGCATGAGATGGCAGGGGAGGGCAAAGAGAGGCTTCACGCACAGATCCGTGCCAGTGGAGATCTGCCTCATGGTCGCTTTGGTGATCGTGTTTTTGAGCAGCAGAGGGGCATTGCAAAAAAGTTTACAGATCGACTGAAGCCCTATCTCGAAACGGCCCAGGAGAGTACCATTGAAGTTGATCTATGCCTGAATGAGATGCAGCTTTACGGCTGTTTGCATAACCGTGTAGACAGAGATGGCCCGTTTGATTACAGCACCCATACGATTTGGAAAAATCAGCTGCTGGAGCTGTGGATCAAGCATCTTGTGCTGAATGTGATAAAACCTTCTGATGTAGGACTGACAAGCCGATGGCTGGATGATAAAAAACTATATGCTTTTGCGCCCGTAGATCTGCCAGAAAAACACCTTGAAAAATTGCTTGCCCTCTATTGGCAGGGGCTGCACCATCCGCTCCACTTTTTTCCAAAGAGCAGCTGTGAATATATGCAGCAGCGGCTAAAGGATAAGCCCATTAAAGACTGCATCAATAAGGCAAAACAGAAATGGGATGGGGCATATGCTGGGAGCAATGAAGGCAGCAACCCATACTATCGCCTGGCATTCTCAACGGAAGAGGTATTTGATGACAGCTTTATAGCACTGAGTGAGCAGATATACGGGCCATTATTAGAGCATTTACAATCAACATAAATGAGTGATAAACAATGAAACGCAAAGTCTTTTATATTTCAGATGGTACAGGCATAACCATTGAGGCGCTGGCCAAGAGCCTGTTAACACAGTTTGACAAAGTCACCTTCGATCGCGAAATCATCCCGTATGTCGATACGGTTGATAAGGTCAGAAGCGTGGTTGAGCGTATCAATAAATCAGCTGATGTTGATGGGCAGCCTCCCATCGTCTTTTCATCCATGGTCGATGTGGCGTGCCGAAACATACTAGAGGCCAGTAAAGGGGTAGTGCTGGACTTTTTTGGCACTTTTATCAGCCCTCTTGAAAAGGTGCTTGGTGTTAAATCATCCTATACGATTGGGGGTGTCCATACGATGGGAAGCGGTGAAGGGTATGGGCGGTGGATTGATGCCGTGAATTTTGCCCTGCAGCATGATGATGGTCAGCAGGCACAAAAACTGGAAACAGCTGACATTATTTTAACCGGTGTATCGCGCTCAGGTAAAACACCGACCTCGCTCTATCTGGCAATGCAGTTTGGGATTCGTGCCGCTAACTACCCGTTGACCGAAGAAGATTTTAAACATGATGGAATCCCAGAATATCTAAAGCCCTATAAAAAGATACTTTTTGGCTTGACCATATCGCCCCAACGCTTAAGCAGCATTCGTCAAGAGCGTAAACCAAATAGCCGATATGCCTCTCTTGCTCAATGTCGCTCTGAGATACAGATTGCTGAGCGGATGTTTCAGCATGAGAAAATCCCCTATCTGAACACAACAGCAAAGTCGATAGAGGAGCTTGCATCGGGGATTTTGATTCAAACGGGGCTAAAGCGCCGTGCCGCCGTGGCCAATTAATCTCTCTGCCTCATTTGATGACTGCTTCAGCAAAATCATTATTACCTCTGTTATCTGTCCATTTTAAAGAGACATATTCACCTTTTTTTCCACCTTCAAAACTAAAGGAGAGATAGGGATTCATCGGCATACCAATGCCCCATTGCGCCGTCAATAAAACAGTCTCTTTATATCGGCATGTTACTTTTTGAATGAAGTGGGGTGGTATCGTGTCGCCTGTCTTGCTATTGATCCGATGGCCTGACTCCATGGGGTGGGTAATAAGCGCATTAACGGTTATGGTGCCACTGTTATATTTGGCGCGTATCTCTATTGTTTTTGTTGCCATTGAGATCTACTCCTGCCTGGCCACTGTCCGTATTTTTTTACTACTGCTGTAGAGTCTGTTGCTGGCGCTTGCAATGACAATAATTTCACCACTGTTTTCTATTTTGATGCGTGTAGTGATTGTTTTGGCTGTTTTTTGATCGAGCTTGAAGTGGGCAACCAGGGGGGATCGATTATTTGGGATGAATATACTAATGGATTCAGTATCGGGCAACCGGGAGTGGATTGTGATATGAGCGATACCATTTTCTGCAATAACCGGTGCCTTTATCACTAAATCATCAGAGCCAGAAATGACGGTGTTGTCCCCCATCAGCTTCAGCAGTGCCTCTTCAATCGAACGCGCATTAAAGGCCTCTTTTGGCCAGGCAGTATGATCTGCCGGGCGGGCATAGGCCAACCCTGTGCCTATGCTGCTTATCGCGCCCACGGCAAGTGCCCCTTTTAGAATGGCTCTGCGGTGCTGGCTGATATTTTTCATAGTGGCTTGTGTTACTTTTTATGACGACGTTTAAGTTCGACCAGCTCAGATTGAATCTGTTTCAGTTGAGCAGACATTCGCTCTTCACGGAACAGGGATACATTACTATCCTGCAGTGCAATCATAAGCTGCTGTTTTGCCTGCTCAAGCCGACCTGAAATATAGTAGTGGTCTGCCTGGTACTCATGGGCTTGACTGGTGTCGCCGGTTTCTGCCGTTGCCTGCGCCAGGAGCTTGTACAGTGCAGCATCCCGTGGACGATGAGGGGCGGTATGTTCAAGAATCTTGCGTGCGGTCACAGGTTTTCCGATCGCTATCAATGTTTGCGCATAGGCCATTGTAATCGGGTAGTTATCAGGTGCCTCATTTAGTGCAGTTTCAAGGATGAGTGCAGCGATCTCCGGCTCTCCTGATTGGGTGTAGAGGCGGGCATTTAGCAGTTGGTAGGCAATTTGATTGGGATACGCCTCAAGCAGCTTGTCCAGCTCTTTTCTTGCCAGACTGAGATCTTTGGCACGCATCAAAGCCAGCACATAACCATAGCGCTGCGCTGCTTCATTGCGGTAGCGCCCATCAGCCAGTGTCTCCCTGAAAAAGCGGATAGCATCTTCTGCCTTCTCATACTGCTGCTCACGTAAAGTGGCCCGTAGCAGGTAGTAACGCACATCGGCCGGATACTGCTTGTAGGGGTATGCCTCTGCGCGGCCTCTTGAGTCTGAGATGCGTGTGGTCGTGACCGGGTGGGTGCGTAAAAATTCGGGCAGGGTACTGCCATAAAAGCGGGTAGCCCGACCCATGCGCCCAAAGAAAACAGGCATGGCTCTGGGGTCAAAATTGGCATTGGCCAGGGTGTTTATTCCAATACGGTCTGCCTCATGCTCATTGGCGCGGGTAAAGTTGATCTTGCGCTGAAGCATGCCAGCCTGCAAGCCCATTGCGGCAGCAGCCCCAAGGTCTGTCCCGCCACCCACCAGTATAGCAGCCAGTGAAATGGCGGCTATAGGCAGGTTCATACGGCTGGCGTCATCAAATGTACGCAACAGATGCTTTTGTGTGACATGCGCTATCTCGTGGGCGACAACAGAAGCCAGTTCGCTCTCTGTCTCTGTTGTGAGTACCAAGCCGGAAAATATGCCAATATGACCCGCCGGCCCGGCAAAGGCGTTGACCGCAGGGCTATCAATAAGGAAAAAATGGAACTGTTGGCCCGCTGCCTCACTGTTGGATGCCAGCCTGTCACCAAGGGACTGGATGTAATCTGCAATCAGGGGGTCAGAGACCACAGGATAGTGGTTGCGCACACTGCGCATAAAGGCCTGACCCAGCCGCTGCTCCTGGGCTGGCGTTAGCAGGCTGCCTGATGAGTCCCCAATCTCTGGCAGATGGAACCCATCACTGGCAGAGGCCAGGGGCAAGAGGGCGCTCAAGAGCAGCAGGTTTAGCCCAAGCAGCCACCGGCCTGGTTTTACGGTTTTCCACATTATGAATGAAGTGATGTGCCTGCACATGGCGATGCTGCAATCCTACCTTAAAGTTGTTTGGTCGCGTAATATGAACCCTGGCATGGTTCTCTCTGGATACGAACTGTACTATACAGGGTTAGCAATTTGGATCGTATGAAATGAAATTTGTAATACAGGTCAATGAAGGCCCATATCAGCATCAGACAGCGGATTCAGCCTATCAGTTCACCCGTGCGGCACTGGCCAGAGGGCATGAGGTGCTGCGGGTCTTTTTCTATCATGATGGCGTAAACAACGGTACCCGGCTCACATCTCCCCCTCAGGATGATCGAAATATCGTCAGTCGCTGGTCTGCCCTGGCGGCGGAGCATGGGCTGGATCTGGTGATCTGCGTTGCTGCTGCCTACCGTCGCGGCATCCTCGACGAGAGTGAGATGAAGCGGCTGGATAAAGATGCCCATAATCTGGCTCCTGGGTTCAGAATATCCGGCCTGGGACAGTTGATAGAGGGCGTTGTGCTGGCTGACCGCCTGGTGGTCTTTGGAGACTGATGTGAAGATAAAAAAATGTCTCTATGTCAATCGGCGCGCACCTTATGGCACCAGCTATGCCCTAGAGGCCATTGATATGGTCTTGATCGGCTCCGCCTTTGATCAGGATATATCACTGCTCTTCATTGATGATGGCCTGTTTCAACTGAAAAAAGGGCAGGATACGGCCGATGTTGAGATAAAAAATCACTCACCCGCCTATCGTGCCTTTGAGATGTACGATGTGGAAAAAATCTACGTATCAAAAGAGGCCATGGCCGCGCGCGGTCTCAAGAGAGCTGATCTGCTGGTCGATGTTGAGCTGCTGAGCGACAGCCGGATCAAAGAGCTTATGGATGAACACGATATCATCTTCTCCTTTTAAGGCTATCCAATGAGTATTCTGCACACGGTCAACAAATCACCCTTTGAGAAGAACAACCTGGAAAGCTGCCTGCGCTATGCAAAAAATGGCAGTGCAGTGCTGTTGATTGAAGATGGCATCTATGCAGCACTGGCTGGAACTGCGTTTGAGAAAGCAGTGGTAACAGCCATGAGTGAGTTGGACTTTTACTGCCTGGCTCCTGATATGAAGGCGCGGGGGTTCTTGGAAAGCAATATGATTGATGGCATCAAACTGGTGGATTATGCCGGTTTTGTTGATCTTACAGTCGAATATGAGAAGGTTCAGGCGTGGTTATGAGTATTGAGGTAAATGGCAAGGTGCTGGAGACCGATAAAGAGGGTTATCTGCTGGATCTTTCCCAATGGGAGCCAGCAGTGGCGGAGACGATGGCTCGGGCAGATCGGCAGGAGCTGACCCCGGAACACTGGGAGGTGATCCACTTCCTGCGTGAATTTTATGCTGAATTTGCCATGGCACCCGCGGTGCGCATCCTCACCCGCGCCATTGGAAAAAAGTTTGGCAAAGAGAAGGGCAATGCCCGTTATCTCTATAACCTCTTCCCCTATGGCCCCGGCAAACAGGCCTGCCGTTATGCCGGGCTGCCCAAGCCATCAGGCTGCATGTGACCTGTATAAAAAACCATGTCTCATCTGCTTATCTCGGCGGCGCATAAATCCTCCGGTAAAACCACGCTTAGCATAGGGCTCTGCGCCGCACTCAAACAACAGGGGCTGACGGTTCAACCCTTTAAGAAAGGGCCGGACTATATCGACCCCATGTGGCTGAGCCGTGCAGCTGGCCGTGCCTGCTATAACCTTGATTTTCATATCAGCTCCCGGGTGGCAATAAAAGAGACCTTTGCACAACGCATGCAGGGTGCCGATATTGGCCTCATTGAGGGCAATAAAGGGCTCTATGATGGGCTGGATCTGGATGGCAGCAACAGCAATGCGGCACTTGCCACGCTGCTCAATGCACCGGTGATCCTGGTTATTGATGCACGGGGCATGACTCGTGGTATTGCCCCGCTGATCCTTGGCTATCAAGCCTTTGAGCCGGATATTCATATTGCTGCGGTCATCCTCAACCAGGTGGGGGGTTATCGGCATGAGGAGAAGCTTCGGCGGGTGATTGAACACTACACCGATGTGCCGGTGCTGGGTGCAGTACATCACGCACCCGAGATAGAGATCATCGAACGCCACCTGGGTCTGATGCCAAGCAGTGAAACCGCTGAACGAGATGAGATCATTGCGCGCATTGCTGGTGCGGTTGCCGACCAGGTTGATCTGGAGCGGGTGATCGAGCTGGCCGCCGTTGCCCCCACTATTGCCCCGGTTGCCCCGACTGCGGCAACAGCCTCTTTCGACAGAACCGTTCGGATCGGCATAGCGCAGGACGCCGCCTTTGGCTTCTACTATGCCGGTGATCTGGAACGATTTGAACAGGCGGGTGCCGAGCTCGTACCGTTCAATACGCTGACCGATAACAGCCTGCCAGAGGTCGATGGATTATTTATTGGCGGAGGCTTTCCAGAGAGACAGGTGGCGGCGCTGGCCGATAACAAAAGCCTGCGCCAAGCCATCCGTGATTTTATTGAGGCGGGTGGGGCGGCCTATGCCGAGTGTGGCGGCCTGATGTACCTGACGCGCAGCCTGAGCTGGAGAGGAGAAAAGCATGAGATGGCCGGTGCCATAGCCGCTGACTGCCTCATGTGCGAGCGACCGCAAGGTCGGGGCTATGTGCGCCTGCGCCAGACCGCTGATGCGCCGTGGGATCTGCCGTCAATCACGCCAAAAGAGATTGCTGCACATGAGTTTCACTACTCCAGGCTGGAGAATCTGGACGGGGAGATCAAATTTGCCTATGAGATGTTACGTGGCACCGGCATAGATGGTCACCATGATGGTATCATCTATAAAAATCTTCTGGCCAGTTACAGCCACCTTCAGGATACAGACCGCTACCACTGGGTAGCACATTTTGTTACCTTTATTAAGCGGGGCAGGTTGGGTCACAGCAAAGACCTGATTTGACTCTTTCTCCCATACTTGACTTTTAACTAGAGACGAAAACAGGCATGCCAAAACTTACTGATGCGATGACCAGTGACCATAAACGATGTGATGAAATCTTTGTTCAGGCCGAAGAGGCGGTATCAGAGGGAGATTGGGAGAAAGCAGCTGCCCTGTTCAAAGAGTTTGAAGAGGCTATTGAGCAGCATTTTTTAATGGAAGAGACGGTTCTTTTTCCGGCATACAGTGCAAAAACAAATCTGAGCAGCGTGACGGATGCCCTGATGAATGAGCACATGCAGATGCGCATTATGATTTTTGAAGCCGGAGAGAGCATCAAAGCCAAAGATCAGGAGCAGTTTCTGGGGCAGGCTGAGACACTGCTTACCATACTGCAGCAGCATAATAGAAAAGAGGAGTCCAAGATGTATACCATGGCAGATTCATCACTGCGTGGGGATATTGATGGGCTGCTTGAGAAGATGGGGATGGCTTAACCCAAGTTTAAGGCTTCCCCCAGGTCTTGAACCGCTTTTTGCAGTATTTCAGCAGCTGCTCATAATTGCGAAAGTGGAGCATGAAACCCTCTTCAGCCGGGGCATCGTATTCACACCAGCTGTTCTCATACTCGCGGCAGATAGCGGGGCGTGAGTTGTAAATCCCGCAGCTTCCGTCCTTTTGCAGATATGAGCAGCGGGTGTGGATCAGCAGATACCAGCCATCCGAGTCCTTGTAGGCTTCAACGCCTTCATGCAAGACCTGCCAGAGCAGATGCTCAAAATCAGCCTTTGAGCGCATGGAGCCAAGCGCCTCAGTAATATAGGTGCAGCATTTTGTACCTGGGCAAAAGCTGCATTTATTTTCAGTGGTTATTAGTGGTCTGTGTCGTGCCAAATGAACAATCTTCTGCAGCTATGAACCTGATGGTCTGGGGCGGTGCCTTCTACGGTGATTTTTTGCCGGTGATGAGCCCTTACCTGATCGGTGGGTTTTTCTTTCGGGTGAGCGTTTTCGACTGCCGGGATCTACCTCAGCCAAGAGCGCTGCGGTAATCGGCTCAATCGGCAGTTTATGACCAATGTAACTTTCGATGTCAGGGAGTGAGAATGCGTAATGCTCGCAGATAAAGCTGATCGCATCACCGCTGGCACCTGCGCGAGCCGTTCGCCCAATACGATGTACATAATCTTCCGCATCTTCCGGTAGATCATAGTTGAAGATGTGGCTCACATCGGGGATGTGCAGGCCGCGAGCCGCCACATCGGTCGCCACCATAATGGGCAGATCACCGCTTTGGAACTGTTCCAGCAGCCGCATCCGCTGTTTCTGCGGAACATCCCCAGAGAGGATGGCAGCATGCAGGCCGTTGCCCTCTAGAAACCCCCAGACCCGATCCGCTTCACGCTTGGTATTAATGAAGATGATGCTGCGCCTTGGATCCATCTGTCTCAGCAGACCAATGAGCAGAGGGATCTTCTCCTCATTAGCGGCCATATAGCAGGTCTGTTTCACCTTGTCGGCAGTAACCTTATCGGTCTCTATCTTCACTGCCTGCGGGTTGTTCATGTGCTCGTAGGCCAGTTCGGTGACCCGGAACGAGAGGGTGGCAGAGAAGAGTAATCCCAGTCGCTTTTCAGGTGGCGGCATGCGCCTCAAGAGAAAGCGGATATCCTTGATAAAGCCCAGATCGAACATGCGGTCAGCCTCATCCAGAACCACAACCTCGATCGCTTTTAGATTAAATATATGTTGCTTGAAATAATCAATCAGCCTGCCTGGGGTGCCGATGAGGATATCGACACCCTCTTCAAGCTGTTTGCGCTGCTGATCGTAGCCGGTTCCGCCAAATACCAGCCCCAATTTCAGGCCGGTATGCCGGCCAAGCGTCTCTGCATCTTTATGAATCTGAATAGCCAGCTCGCGGGTGGGAGCCAGCATAATGGCGCGAGGCTGGTTGGCTTTGCGATTGGGGTCAGGTGGTTGTTCAATCAGGCGTTGGAAGGTTGCCAGTAAAAACGCGGCAGTTTTACCCGTTCCGGTTTGTGCCTGGCCAGCAATATCCTGCCCTGCCAGAGCCAGCGGAATGGTCTTGGCCTGGATAGGGGTGCAGCTGGAGAAGCCGGCATCTTCAATGCCTTGCATGATGCTTTCAGCAAAATTAAAGCTGCTGAAACAGGTGTCCGTAAGGTGTTTATCTGTCATGGCGAGCTAGGATACAGCAATTTTGTATGCATTGGGGTTGAAAACTTTAGTTTATTCAGCTCAAATAGACCCACTAGGTGATAGCTGTAGTGCCGGGGGCGGCAAAAATGTAGTGCAGCCTGTCGATTCTCTGCTTAACTTCTGTCCCAAAGAAAATAAACATACAGCCCACTATTACCCTAAAAGTAAATTCCGTAACCTAGATTTGGAGAGTTTTTGTGAGTGAACAGATTGTCCATGTGACAGACGATACCTTTGAGGCCGAAGTTTTAGAATCTACACTGCCTGTGCTGGTGGATTACTGGGCAGAGTGGTGCGGCCCTTGTAAAATGATTGCCCCGGTGCTGGACGATATCGCCAGTGAATATGCAGGGCGCATTAAAATCGCCAAGCTCAACATTGATGAGAACCCGAATACACCACCTAAATACGGTATTCGCGGCATCCCAACACTGATGCTGTTCAAAGGGAAAGAGGTTGAAGCCACTAAGGTTGGTGCCGTCTCCAAATCTCAATTGACCGCATTCATTGATAGCAACCTCTGATTTTTAGCGCGTAAGTACTGGACGTATCCCCCCCAGCTGCTAAACTATAGGACGTTGGCGCTTACGAAAGCGCCGCGTCCTTCATAAATATAACTCCCGAAAACTCCGCACAGCAAACCCGATCCTGGGTTGCTCTGTTTGCATTATTTCTAATCTTCCAACATCACATCTTTCAAAAGTACACAAATGAATCTCACTGAACTCAAGAAAATGCCGGTTTCAGACCTGGTCGAGCTTGCCCGTTCCATGCGCATTGAAGGCATGGCCAGATCCCGCAAACAGGATCTTATCTTTTCCATTCTTAAGGCACATGCAAAGCGGGGCGAGGATATTCATGGCGATGGCGTGCTGGAGATCTTGCAGGATGGCTTCGGCTTTCTGCGCTCAGCGGACTGCTCTTATCTGGCTGGCCCGGATGATATCTATGTCTCGCCCAGCCAGATCCGGCGTTTTAGCCTGCGCACGGGAGATACCATCGCGGGCAAGATTCGCCCCCCCAAAGATGGTGAGCGCTATTTTGCACTGTTGAAGGTTAGTGAAATCAACTTCGACAAACCTGAAAATGCCAAGAATAAAATCCTGTTTGAAAACTTTACCCCGCTGTTTGCCAACAAGCGCCTGAACCTGGAGCTGGGCAATGGCAGCACCGAGGATATCACCGCCCGCACGATTGAGCTTTGTGCGCCAATTGGCAAAGGGCAACGAGGCCTGATCGTTTCGCCGCCCAAGGCGGGCAAGACCATGATGCTGCAAAATATTGCACAGTCCATCGGCCATAACCACCCTGAGTGTCATTTAATCGTGCTGCTTATTGATGAGCGCCCGGAAGAGGTGACAGAGATGGCGCGCTCTGTACGCGGCGAGGTGATTTCCAGTACATTTGATGAACCTGCCACCCGCCATGTACAGGTTGCAGAGATGGTTATCGAGAAGGCCAAGCGTCTGGTTGAACACAAGAGGGATGTAATCATCCTGCTGGACTCCATTACCCGTCTGGCACGTGCCTATAACACGGTTATCCCTTCTTCTGGCAAGGTGCTGACCGGTGGTGTGGATGCTAATGCCCTGCATCGTCCCAAACGCTTTTTTGGCGCGGCGCGTAATGTAGAGGAGGGCGGCAGTCTGACCATTCTTGCCACCGCACTGGTAGACACCGGCTCACGCATGGATGATGTGATCTTTGAGGAGTTTAAAGGTACCGGCAATATGGAGATCCACCTCGATCGTCGTATTGCAGAGAAACGCATCTTCCCGGCTATCAACATCAACCGCTCCGGTACCCGTCGGGAAGAGCTGCTGATGCCGCCGGATGAGTTACAGAAGATGTGGATTCTGCGCAAGATTTTGCACCCTATGGATGAGCTGGCCGCCATGGAGTTTTTGTACGACAAACTGAAAGCCACCAAAAGCAATAATGAATTCTTTGACGCCATGAGGCGGTGAAGGCGATGATTCTTGCGGCCGGCCGGGGTGAGCGTATGCGACCCTTGACCGACTGCACACCCAAGCCCCTGCTACAGGTGGCAGGGCAACCACTGATTGAGCACCATATCGAAGCGTTGGTGCAGGCCGGGTTTAAAGAGCTTGTAATCAACCACGCCCACCTGGGTGAGCAGATAGAAACAGCTCTTGGTAATGGTCAGCGCTGGAACATCAACATCCTCTACTCTCCTGAATCTGCCGGGGCACTTGAGACAGGCGGAGGAATCTTCAAGGCGCTGCCTCTGCTGGGCAATGCCCCCTTCGTAGTGATCAACGGCGATATCTGGACAGACTATAACCTGGCTCATCTCGCCCCCCCTGAAGATAAACTGGCACACCTGATATTGGTGGATAATCCAGCACATAACCCGGAAGGTGATTTCCTGCTATCCAGTGATGGCCTTTGCAGCGATGGGGCTGGCAATCGGCTGACCTTTAGCGGTATTGGCATCTACCATCCCGCACTCTTTGCAGCATGCAGGCCGGGGGCTTTTCCTTTAGTGCCGGTTTTAAAAGCGGCCATGATCGAAGGCCGAGTGAGTGGTGAGCACTACATTGGGCGGTGGGTGGATGTGGGTACGCCTCAGCGACTGGCAGAGTTGAATGCCACCCTCTCTGCATAGCACAAACTGCTGTGCCCTCAGAGCAAAACCTCTCTTAATAGCCTGAAGATGTCCTGTCGATTGAGCAGTTATAACGGCTAAGGTGGACGGTATCTGTGCGAATTTCCCCATCAGGTAGCAGCGTTAAGTGTCTGTAGCCAGGGGCTCTGTTATCAATCTCAAAATCCACAGATTTTGGGGCAAATTGGAAGCAGGTTGATGGTGTGCCCATTAACAGGACACCGTTGCGTCTCTCTTCAAATGACTGATGAACATGCCCGCATGTTATCCCTTTGATTTGCGGATGGCGGTCTGTAATGGCAAAAAAATCATTGGCATTGTTCAGCATTATGCGATCCAGCCACTGACTTTTAATGGCTACTGCGTGGTGGTGCAGGCAGATCAGTGTGTGGTGGTTCGGGTAGCTTGAGAGGGTCTCCTGAAGTTTGGCGAGTTGAATATCATCAAGCTCGCCTAGTGTGCTGCCTGGGCGGTTGGAGTCAAGCAGTATGATCGACCAGCCCTTTTTCTGTATGGAAAATGGTGTATCAATGGGGTTACCAGAGATGGCTTTGTCTAATATTTCAGGGTCATCATGATTGCCGGGCAGACAGTAGGTGGGAACGCCTAAATGGGTCAGCTCTTTTTTGAGCAGGGCGTAACCGGCTGGAGAGGCATCATGCACCAGATCGCCGGTAACCAGCGCCAGGTCTATCGAAGGCAGATGCTTGCGGGCATGGGCTATAACATGCTGGAGAGAGAGCAGCGTTCGCATTCCCAGCAGCCGTCCTTCGGGGGTCGCAAACAGATGAGGGTCAGACAACTGCAGAACTTCCAGTGAATCAGACGGGTGATTCCTGTTGCCCTCGCTTGCATTGTTGGTGCTGCCTTCAGACGTTGTCATGAAATAGTGGCGCTGAGTATGGATCAGCCCTGTAGTATTAAAATCCGGTTTTTAATTTGGCAGCTGCTCAGATTCTCCCTGAACTCCGCCATGCTAACGCTGTTTGTGCTACAGATGTTTTGACTACTCTTTGCCTTAAGCCTGGAAAAATCAGTTGAGCCTACTGCGGACGCTCAGCTGATTTTTCCAGGTTAAAAAGCATCCGTCGATGTAAAGAGACCAACCCGAAGATCCTTTGCAACGTAAATCTCCCGTCCATCCACCTCAACCACGCCGTCTGCCACGCCGAGCACCAGCTTGCGGCTGATGACCCGTTTCATGTCGAGGCGATAGGTCACCTTCTTTGCTGTGGGCAGCACCTGGCCGGTAAATTTAACCTCACCGACACCCAGTGCCCGACCGCGACCCGGGTTTCCGACCCAGGCCAGGAAGAAGCCGACGATCTGCCACATGGCGTCCAGGCCGAGACAGCCTGGCATGACCGGGTCGCCTGGAAAGTGGCATTGAAAAAACCACAGATCCGGGTGGATATCGAGTTCAGCAATAATCTCGCCTTTGCCATATTTGCCTCCTTCATCTGATATCTTGATGATCCGATCCATCATCAGCATGTTGGGTGTGGGTAACTGGGCATTGCCAGGGCCAAACATATCGCCATAGCCACATTTTAGAAGTTCATCGCGATCAAATGAGGTTGTTTTTGTCATATTGCCTTGTTGTCTCGTTAGTACTATTGGCGCAAACGCGCTAGTTTCCGGTTGCTCTCAGCTGCTGTCAACCAGCATTTTCTGATTTGTGGATCTATTTGCTGTTTTATATCAATTTTTTGATAATTGCCCCTTAATAAAGGGAACCAATTGGTCGATGGGAATCAGTTGAGTCTCTTTGTCCTGGCGCCCACGGTATTCAACCTGCCCCTCATCCAGGCCGCGCTCACCCAGAACGATGCGGTGAGGGATGCCGGTGAGTTCCATATCGGCAAACATAAAGCCTGCCCTTACATTGCGGTCATCCAGCAGCACCTCGATGCCAAGCCCCTGCAGTGTGTTATAGATCTTCTCAATGGCCTCTTGCACCCGATAGGATTTATTGAGCTTCATCGGCAGTAGCGCAACCTGAAAGGGAGCCAGAGCCGCGGGCCAGATGATGCCGCGCTCATCATGATTCTGTTCAATGGCTGCGGCAACCACGCGGGATACACCGATACCGTAGCAGCCCATTGTCATCGTGACCGACTGGCCGTTTTCATTGAGCACGTTGGCCTTCATGGCCTCGCTGTAACTCTTGCCCAGCTGAAAGATGTGGCCGACCTCAATGCCACGGGCAATCGTGAGTCTGCCCTGGCCATCCGGGCTGGGGTCGCCCTCCTGCACATTTCTTAGATCAGCCACGGTGGGTTCTGGCAGGTCGCGCTCCCAATTTACACCCATAAGATGCTGGCCGTCGCGATTGGCACCGCAGACAAAATCGGCCACATGCAAGGCGCTGCGATCCGCAATGGTCGGGATGCTCAGCCCCACCGGGCCAATGGAACCGACACCACAGCCGATGGCAGCACGGATGGCCTCATCGCTGGCCAGGGTGAGTGGCACTGCAACCTGTTCCAGCTTCTCTGCCTTGATCTCGTTCAGCTCATGGTCACCCCGTAGTAGCAGCGCAACCAGGCTGCCATCTTCGGCACCATTGACAATCAGGGTCTTGAGGCAGGAGGAGGTGGGTAGATTCAGAAGCTGGCTCACTTCTTCAATGCTGTGCTGGTTTGGTGTCTCTACAGCGGTAAGCTCCTGGCTGGGGGCAGGGCGTTCACCCGTGGGTGCCAGCGCCTCTGCCAGCTCCTGATTGGCGGCATAATCGCTTTCAGTCGAGAAGGCGATGGCATCCTCACCCGAGTCAGCCAGTACATGGAACTCATGGGAGGTCTGGCCGCCAATGCTGCCGGTGTCCGCCTGCACGGCTCGAAAATCCAACCCACAACGGCTGAAGATACGGCTGTAGGCCTGATACATCTTGTCGTAGGTCTCCTGCAGGGAGGCCTGATCCAGATGGAAGGAGTAGGCATCCTTCATCAGAAACTCCCTGGCGCGCATGATGCCGAATCGTGGGCGGATCTCATCACGGAATTTGCTCTGGATCTGATAATAGGTGGTGGGCAGCTGTTTGTAGCTGCGCAGGTCATTGCGCGCCAGATCGGTAATGATCTCTTCATGAGTGGGACCGAAGCAGAACTCCCGCTGGTGCCGGTCGGTGATGCGCAACAGCTCAGGGCCATACTTTTCCCAGCGGCCTGACTCCTGCCACAGCTCAGCAGGCTGTATAGCGGGCATCAGCAGTTCGCGTGCGCCGACACGATCCATCTCTTCCCGCACGATGGCCTCTACCTTGCGCAGGGTTCGCAGGCCAAGGGGAAGCCAGGTATAGAGTCCGGATGCCAGTTTACGGATCAGCCCGGCACGCAGCATCAACCGATGGCTGGCGATCTCTGCGTCGGCGGGAGTCTCTTTGAGGGTCTGAAGGGGAAACTGGGATGTGCGCATGGTGGTTCCAGGTGGCCAATAAATAGCGCCCTATTCTAATGCTGAATTTTAAGTTTGTCTCACTCTGGACGAAAAACTCAATAGGGCGCAGGTATACCAAGCGGGTATTTGTGTGGATATTTATTATGCGCAATCGAGGTTGTGAGTGACGGGATACCCAATACAGATGGAGGTTTCAGTGGTCTGCGGCTCTGCACGAAAGATGCAGTTGCTCCCGTTGCTGCTGCTTCTCTCCCTGTTTTTTTTATCCATGGTCATTGCCGACAGCAGTGGTATCAGCCCAAAGGCCATGGCCTGGGTGGTTGATCGGTATGGAACCTCAGCAAAAAGCCGCATTTTGGGGTGGCAGGATCTTATTGCGCGCAATCAAGGCCTGGATGAGCAGAGCCAGCTGGAGCTGGTGAACGATTTTTTTAATCAGGTACGCTATAGCACAGACGATGAGATTTGGGGTAAAACAGATTATTGGGCGACCCCGGTTGAGATGCTATCCATTAATGCGGCGGATTGTGAAGATTACTCCATTGCCAAATATTTCACCCTGCGCGAGATGGGGATGCCGATTGAGAAACTGCGTATAACCTATGTTAAATCACTGGAACTGGATCAGGCACACATGGTGCTTGCCTATTATGAGCACCCCGATGCGGAACCGTTGGTACTGGATAATCTTACAGACCGGATTGAAGTGGCCACGCAGCGCCAGGATCTGGTGCCGGTCTATAGTTTTAATGGTGATGGCCTCTGGCTTGCCAAGAGCCGGGGCAGGGGGAGACGGGTGGGGGGCTCTGGCCGCATTAGCCTGTGGCAGGATCTGATAGCCAAGATGGCCAGCGAGGTGGAGTGATGCTACTGCAAATACACGGGAGAAAATCATGACATTGTCGCGACAGCTGGTCATGCTGCTGACGGCGCTACTGTTGCTGGTATTTGCCGGGACATTCCTTATTACTGTACAAAATGCCAGGACATATCTGGAGCTGCAGCTTGAGTCCCATGCCCAGGATGCGGCAACCTCACTCGGGCTCTCTGTTTCACGACGCATCGTTGATGATGACCTGGCCATGGCCACCTCTATGGTCGATGCCATTTTTGACCGGGGCTACTACCAGATCATCAGGATTGAGAATATTCAAGGTGGCGTGCTGATCAATCGCGAGCTGTCGGTTCAGGTAGAGGATGTGCCCGCCTGGTTTATTGAACATCTGCCACTCAAGGCACCAAAGGGTGAGGCACTGATCATGGCCGGCTGGCGTCAGGCGGGGCGGGTGCTGGTACAGAGCCACCCTGGTTTTGCCTACCGCCAGCTGTGGGAAAATGTCACAGAAGTCTTTGGCTGGTTTGTCGTCAGTGCACTGCTTGTGATGGGTTTGGGCCTAGCACTGCTGCGCAGAGTACTCAGCCCGCTAAAGGAGATCGAGTGGCAGGCAGATGCCATCTGCAATCGTGAATTTCCCATCTTGGAAAAACTGCCGCACACCCGAGATCTGCGGCGCATTGTAGAGGCGATGAACCGCCTCTCAACCAAGCTCAGGATGATGCTGACAGAGCATGAAGATCTGGCTGCCAAACTACGTAAGCAGGCGCATCAACACCCTGTATCAGGGTTGGCAAACAAGCTCTATTTTATGGCGGCGCTAAAAAACCGTATGACCTCGCCAGAGGTCTGTTCACATGCGGTGCTTGCGCTTATTCAGCTGCGTGATCTGAAGGGATATAACCATAAACATGGCTATGCAGCGGGTGATGAGCTGCTGCGTCAGACAGTCACCCTGTTGCGTGATATCGCAGTGGACATTCCCCGCCACACCCTAGGACACCTTTCAGGTGGTGATTTTGCGCTGCTGGCGGAAGATTACAGTATTGCAGAGGGAGAGGCTTTGGGGCAGCGCATAGCTGAGGCATTGGCCGGTCTGAATGGAGATAAAACCATGCGGCCATCTGATAACGGGCATCTGGGAATCGTCTATTATGATGGCACTCAGGAGGTCTCCCAGCTGCTTATAGAGGCGGATAAGGCACTGCGCTGTGCACAGTCCAAAGGGGCTAACGGCTGGGCTCTTTTTGCACCGGAAGATGCCGGGGAAAAGGCTGTGCGTGGCGCATCTGAATGGCGATCCTTTATACAGCAGGCATTGGCAGATAACCGGGTCACCCTACACCTGCAACCGGTCTACAGCTGCCCGGAAAAATCGCTGCTCCATTATGAGGTGCTGGTGCGCCTGATAAGCAATGATGATGCAGAGCCGCTGCTGGTTGCCGGTGCCTTCATGCCGATGGCAGAGAGCCTTGGGCTGAGCTCAGAGATTGATAAGGCTGTTATTGCACAGGCATTGCAGCTGCTGGAAAAACATACAGGCCAAAGCTTTCGACTGGCCATCAATATATCGCCTTCATCACTTCAGTCTGAAGGTTTTCTGGATTGGCTCGAAGGAGAGCTATGGAGACACCGGCAGGCGGCAAAACAGATTACCTTTGAGCTGCCGGAATATGGCGCAGTTACTATGCTTGAACGGGTGCATGAGCTGATTAAACGTACAGGCAGCTGCGGCAGCCAGGTTGCACTGGATCATTTTGGGCGGGGCTTCAGCTCTTTTGCCTATCTGCACTCGCTGAAGATCAGCTACCTGAAAGTGGATGGCGGCTATCTGAGCCAGATTGATAAAAACCCAGACCACCGCTTTTTCATCCAGGCACTGACGGATATAGCACATGGCCTGGATATAGAGGTGATTGCAGAGGCTGTTGAGTCTGAAATAACCTGGCATTCACTGCAGAGCCTGCATGTCGATGGGGCGCAGGGGTACTACTTAGGACGCCCAGAACCGTATAACGATATAGCTTAGCCGGTTTCTGATTTTTCAGCACAGCGGATACACTGTGTGGTGGCGGGATTGATCTCCAGTCGCTTGATGCCAATCTCATCATCACAGACCCGGCAGTAGCCAAAGTCACCCTCCTCAATCCTGCGTAGCGCGGCACGGATCTGTTGCTGTTCAACTGCGCGACGGCGCTTTATCTCAAGAGAGACGGCCTGCCCCTGTAGGGCGTCCATCCTGGAGAGACGTCCAACCCGGGTTTGATCCAGCTCAACCGTTTTTGCTGCTTCATCCCCCATTATTTCCAAATCAAGCAGCTCTTTTTGCTGTCGCAGCAGCTGGCTCTTGAATCGCTTGAGATCTATCGCGTCAGACATGGAAATCAAACCTGAAAATAGCGAATGCTTTCCAGCAGTAACCGAACGACCCCACTGACCAGCAGTGCAGTACTGATAGAGAGTGCAACCGAAAACCAGGCCTTTTTTCGGCCAAGGGTTTTCAGCATGACGGCAAAGGTGGCTATGCAGGGTATGTAAAAGGTGAGGAAGATCAGGAAGGTGGTGATCTGCACCCAATCCAGATGAGCGCTGACATCAAATGTTCCCAGTGCCTGATAGATCATCAGCAGTGATAGCTCTTTGCGCAGGATGCCAAACAGGATCGGCACACCAAGCACTATGGGCAGCCCCAGCCACCATCCGGTAATGGGCGTAAAGAGGGTGTTGATGATACTGTCTGCACCCATATAACTGAGCAGCGCCAGCACCACGCTGCCGCCGACCAGCAGCGGGGTGACAATGGTGAGAATGTCGCTGGTCTGCGCCCAGGTCTTATGCAGCAGTGTCTGCCAGGCGGGGAGGGCATAGGGGGGGATCTCCTGTACCTGCCCCGGCCCGCTGTGTGGGTAGAGACGGGTCAACAGATTGCCCATCACGGCGATCACAATGATGCTCAACATGAAGATGGCAAAGACGCCAAGCCCTCCCAGATATTTACCCCCCAGGGCGAGGATGATTGCAGAGCGCGCCGAGCAGGGGACAAAGGTGATCAAAAGAGAGGCGATGAGCTGCTCGCGGCCACTATTACTTTTGGCCGCAGCAGAGATGGCAGGGACATTGCAGCCCAGCCCAAGCAGCATCTGCACTGCCACCTCACCGTGCAGGCCAATGCGGTGAAAGCCCCGATCCACTACAAAGGCGATGCGGTGCATGATGCCGGTCTCCTCCAGAAAGACCAGCAGCAGTACCAGTGGCAACATAAAAGGGATGACAATGCCGACCAGCCCGATCAGCCCATCGAGCACAGCCCGCCCCACTGTTCCGGCAAGTGATGTGGGTTGCCATGCGGCTGCCCAGTCGATCAGCCGGGCGGCGGTCATGCTGTCAAGCCAGCTGCTTACCTCGAACACCACAAACAGCACGCTGGCAAAGACGGCCAGGCTGCCTAGCAACCCCCACTGAGGATGCAGAAACAGCTCATCCAGCCAATAGCGCCAGCCGCTTCCCTCATGCGGTGCCCCCAAGCGGGTTGCCGCCTCGAACAGGCTGGCAGCCTGGTAGTGGGAATCGGCATGCAGCTCCTGAGCCAGAGGGCGGGGCAGGGTCTCTGCCGCTTCCGACCTAAGCCGTTCTATCTCAGGCAGCAGTTCGGGGAAGTGCTGCTGCATCTCCTGCTGAAAATAGCGGCTGTTGGTGGCCAGCTGCATGACCAGAAAGGCAGGCGGGATGCGGAATGCTTCATGCAGATCAGCACGATTCAAGGCGTCCGTCAGGGGTTTCAGGCTGTTGCGGATATGCGGGCTGGGCGGCTGTGGCAGCGGACATGCCTGTGCACGTACCGCCTTGGTTGCGGTAGCAAAGAGCGCGGAAATGCCATGCCCGCGCAGAGCCACAATGGGCATAACCGGGATACCGAGCCGTTTGCTCAGGGTGTTGGTATTGATGTGCAGCCCCTTGTGCCTGGCCTCATCCATCATATTAAGCGCCAGTATCACAGGCCGGCCAAGCTGGCACAGCTCCAGTGTCAGCTCCAGGTGGCGCTCCAGGCTGGTGGCATCAGCAACCTGAATAATCACCTCGGGTGGGGCAAAAGGGGCAGGGGGCTCAGTAGATTCGTGGATAGAGACCGGCGGCCGCTTGTCACCCCACAGCAGATACTTCAGTGCCACCAGATCATCATCTTGCAGATGTTGCAGCGAGTGGATGCTGGGCAGATCAATCAGGCTGGCCTCATCAAAGCCGATCTGGATAATGGATTCGCCATAGGCCCTGTCGGTGCCGGTCAGTTCACCTGTTTGGATCGAGGTGCTTGAGACAGCATCAAACAGTGTGCTTTTACCACTGTTGGGCATGCCAACCAGTGCGATGCGCAGGCGGTTATCACCACGAAAAAGGGTGTTGGAATCGGGAGCCGGGATCTCTTGGCTAAGGGGGTTATTCATCTGTTTATTGTCGCATGAAGAGGCGCATGAGGTTGCAAGATTAGCGTAGAATATCGCATCCATTGAAATTTGAGTGGCAACAATGACGCAAGCCGGTACGGAAGAGAAAAAGAGCAAATCACAGGTCAAACGCGAGATGCAGGCGCTACGTGATCTCGGCAAAGATCTGATTGAGCTGCCTGAGACCAGCCTGGGTAAACTGTCACTCTCTGAACGGGTGCATGATGCGGTAATGGCTGCAAAAGGGTTTAAGCGGGAGGCTCTGCGCCGACAGATTCAGCACATTGGCGTACTGCTGCGTGATGAGGATATTGAATCGATTCGGCGGCAGCTGGACGGGCTTGCCAAGCCGCACCGGGAAGCGGTGCAGGCCTTTCACCAGATTGAACAGTGGCGGGATGCGCTGATTGCGGGGGATTCAAATCTGCTGGAGGAGTTGATGATCCGCTTCCAGGGGATTGACCGCCAGCATCTGCGCCAGCTTATCCGCAACGCCAGAAGAGAGAGGGATGCCAACAAGCCGCCTAAATCAGCCCGGCTGCTGTTCAAATATCTCTCAAATCTGACTGACGGCTAACCGCCAAGGCGAATCTCCCAGCAGTTGTGGATGCGCGGGTTTCGTTCAAAATCCAGTGGCAGTGTCGAGCGGCTGATATCCTTTATCTGAAGCCCGGACAGCGCCTCTATGTCCATCTTGAATCGACGCAGGTTGTTAGAGAAAATTAACACCCCATCAGGCTCCAGCAGCTGCACTGTTTTTTTGATCAGTGAGACATGATCCCGCTGTACATCAAATGTCCCCTCCATCCGCTTGGATGACGAAAAGCTGGGCGGATCGAGGAAAATGACCCCATACCGATCTCCCTGTTTCAGCGCCTGATCCAACCATTCAAGACAGTTTGCCTGGTGGGTGCGATGATGATCATTATCAAACCCATTCAGTGCCAGATTGCGCCGCGCCCATTGCAGGTAGGTGTTGGACATATCCACAGTCAGGGTCGATATTGCCCCGCCCCTGGCCGCATGGACGCTTGCCGTGCCGGTATAGGCAAACAGGTTTAAAAAGTGTTTGCCCTTGGCCAGCCCGGCCAGCCTGCTGCGGGTGATGCGGTGGTCGAGAAAGAGGCCGGTATCCAGATAATCTTCAAAGTTGACCCAAAAGCGGCAGTCACCTTCATAGACCTCATGGTAGTGTCTGTTGCTGGCCAGCTTTTCATACTGTGCCGTCCCTTTCTGTTGGCGGCGCACCTTGAAAAATAGCCGGTCTTCCGGCAGTTCCAGCAGCTCCAGTATGATACTCAGCGCTTCACGGATCCTGCGCCGTGCATTTTGCTGATCAACATTCTTTGGCGCTTCATACTCCTGTACATGCACCCAGCTCTGCTCCCCCTGATAGAGGTCTACTGCAATGGCATATTCCGGAAGATCAGCACCATATAGACGGTAGCAGTGGATATTTTCGCGCTTTGCCCAGCGCCGCAGGTGTTTGAGATTCTTTTTTAGCCGGTTGGCAAACATCCGGGCGCCATGACTGTGTTTTTCTACAGGTAGCGGGGCAGGGCGCTGCTGGTTGGAGAGAAACAGCTCAGGCTTGATCTCAAAATGCAGCAATTTGCACTCGATGCGGCCATTATAGAGTGCATGTTTGCGTATTGCCCGCAGGCCAAGTTTTTTACCCAGCTCAGGGTTGCCGGTGATCAGCGAGGCACGCCAGCCTGAAAAATGCCCCTTTAGCAGCTGGCCGATTCGAAAGTAGAGATCCGCCAGATTGGACTCAGCCCCAAGGCGCTCACCATAAGGCGGGTTAATTACCACCAGACCGGGATGGTCGGGGTCAGCTGCCCGGCACTGCTCCAGCTCCAGATGGTCAATCCTGATGAATTCAGCCAGCCCGGCCTGTTCTATATTGGCCTGGGCCGCCCGCACCGCAGTTGGGTTGCAATCAGAGCCTTGGATGGTGGGTAGCTTTTTTAGCCCATCGGTCTTGCGTGCATGCGCCTCATCCAGCAACGCCTTCCAGACGGTGGCGTCATGCTGTTTCCAGCTCAAAAACCCCCAGTGCACCCGTTGCAGACCGGGGGCGATATCAGCGGCAATCAGGGCTGCCTCGATCGGCAGCGTGCCAGAACCGCACATGGGGTCGACCAGTGATCCGCCATCTTGCGCGATCTCTGCCCAACCGGCGCGCAGCAGAATGGCAGCGGCCAGGTTCTCTTTCAGCGGTGCCGTGACCCCCGATGCACGATAGCCACGCCGGTGCAGCGAGTCGCCGGAGAGATCCAGGCAGAGTGTTGCCTCATCGCGTCGCAGATAGACGTTGATCTGGATGTCGGGCTGCTCGGTATCGACCCAGGGGCGGGTGCCGGTGCGGCTGCGGAACTGATCGACGATGGCATCCTTGACCTTGAGCGCTCCGTAATGGCTGTGGGTGATCTGGGACTGTGAGCTGTTCAGCTCCACGGCGAAGGTTTCCGAGGGGGTAAAGTGGCTCTCCCACGGGATAGCGATCACGCCTTGATAGAGCGCATCCGGGTCAGCTGCGGGAAAGCGATCCAGCACCAGCAGCACCCGGTTGGCGATGCGCGACCAGAGGCAGATCTTATAGGCAGTAGCCAGAGTGCCGGTAAAATTTGCGCCTGCTCGTGTCTCCGTAACACCCTCAGCCCCCAGACATCGAAGCTCATCGACCAGGAGGGATTCCATATTCTTTGGCGTGGTAGCGAAAAACCGGTATGTCGTCATGGAGTGTCCACAGGCAGCAATAAAGCGGCATATTCTACCTTCTTATTCTCCGTTGGAGGGGCTTATTGGAAATTGCGCATAATGTATATTATGTTAAATGGCGTGGAGGCCAGTTGAGTTCAGCATAGCCATCACCACTCCTTTATATTTAGAGCAATTGATTTCAGAAGGTATGTCCTATAATCTTGATAAAAATGATTGGGAATAAAAAGGCGCTGAGAGTTCCCAATGGGATTGCTGCTCCCCATAATCTGAATCTTTGCGCCACTAGCTATATCTAAGGGGTCAAATATGAACAGGTACTCCAAAGCAGCACTCACTGCCATCTGCCTCTTTATCAGTAGCACTGTTTATGCTCAGTCCTCAGCTCCCCAAAACCCCATGCTGATTGAGGCAGGCAAGCGATTATTCAACTCTTTTTGCATCTATTGCCACGGTTATGATGGTTCTGGAACAGATGCTCCAGCGGCTAACCTAAGTGGCGTTCCAACGGGTGATCTTTCAAACAAGGCCTATATGTCTCTTCTCTCGGATGAGGAGATCATTAGCCGTGTTGCTTATGGCGAAGAGAAGTACCCCTACCTGCAGATGCCTGGCTGGCGATCCAATCTGGATAATAATAAAATTACGGCCATTGTCGCCTATGTACGCACACTGGCTGTGGACAAAGGCCCTCTTGACGGCCCTACGCCCACTGAGCGTCTTCAACGCTTTAACAATGACCCGCTTGAGAGAGGCCGGATCTATTTCTTGAGGTACTGCTCTGGATGCCACGGCAAGAGAGGTGATGGCAAAGGATGGATGGCAGCCAAAGCGCTGAATAAACCGACGCCTATTGGCTCTCCAAAAATAGCTCAAGCCCTTACTTACCAGAGTGTTAAGGCCTATGTGACCAATATTGACCGCTGGGACAAGAGCTATATGCCCGTCTTTTCAGAAGAGGAGATTATAGGCAAGCTGCCCGATATTATTGCTTATATCAAAACACTGCCCGAACAATATTAATGACCTCTGCAAGCGGGTATAATCCCGCCTTTTTCAGGCATAGGCAGTAAAGATCATGACCCACCACGCCATCAATGTTGATAAAGCTGAAATCAGGAAGTTTGAAGAGCTTGCCCATCGTTGGTGGGATCCCAACAGTGAGTTTAAGCCGCTGCATGAGATCAACCCGTTGCGTCTGGATTTTATTGATCAAACTGCAAAACTGGCTGGCAAGAAGGTTCTGGATGTCGGCTGCGGCGGCGGTATCCTTGCTGAAAGCATGGCGCAGCGTGGCGCAGATGTCAGTGGGATTGACATGGGTGAAGCACCGCTGGAGGTGGCTCGACTGCATCTGTTGGAATCCGGTCTTGAGGTTGATTATAAACGCATTCCTGCCGAGCAGCTGGCGGCCGAACAGCCGGAATCCTACGATATTGTCACCTGTATGGAGATGCTGGAGCATGTACCTGACCCCTCGTCCATTATCAAAGCCTGCGCAAAGCTGACAAAACCTGGGGGGCATCTCTTCTTCTCCACCCTTAACCGGAACCCCAAGGCCTACCTGTTTGCCATCGTTGGTGCGGAGTATCTGCTGAAACTGCTGCCAAAAGGTACGCATGAATTTTCAAAATTCATACGCCCGGCTGAACTGGATAGCTGGACACGTGCCGCCGGGCTGGAGACCAATGAGATCATTGGTCTGGTCTACAACCCCTTTAGCCAAAAATACAGCCTTGGCCCGGATATCAGTGTCAACTACATGGTGAGCTGCCGCAAAGAGATCGATGAGTAGCACCTCACCGGCAACCATTAATCGGGAGGCCATACGTGTCATTCTTTTTGATCTGGACGGCACCCTTGCAGATACCGCACCTGATCTGGCCTATGCACTAAACCAGACGCTAAAAAGGCATAACCACCCTGCCCTGCCATATGACCAGATAAAGCCAAAGGTCTCCCACGGTGCTTCGGCGCTGATTCGTTTGGGCTTCAATCTTACGCCTGATGATAAGGCCTTTGCCCCACTGTTGCAGGAGCTTCTACAGTGCTACAGCGCAAACATCCACCGGGAAACCAGGCTCTTCCCCGGCATGGAACAGCTGCTTGAAAAGCTGGAACAGCGCGGCATTGCCTGGGGCATTGTCACCAATAAACCCTCCCGATTTACTGACCCGCTGATGAAAAGCATGGGGCTAACCAATCGGGCTGCCTGTATCGTCAGTGGCGATACCACGATGAACAGCAAGCCTCACCCTGAACCAATTCTTCATGCCTGCAGGCTCGCTGGTGGGTACAGCCCAGAGGCGTGCCTCTATATTGGTGATGCAGAGCGTGACATTGAATCGGGCCTTAATGCCGGAACCGCTACATTGGTTGCAATGTTTGGTTATCTCGGGCCTGATGATCACCCTGAGCAGTGGGGGGCAGATGGCTATATAGCGCATCCAGAGCAGATCCTGGAATGGCTTGATGAAGGGTAAACACGCCTTTTCAGGCCGGGCGACCGCTCCTGGCTCAGGCCGCTATTACGCGATACGCATGGCCCCCCCTGCCCTGCGCAACCCGCTTGCGCTGATATTTGAGTGGCAGTGGGAGCTTCAGGCCATCTATTACCGCTGCACCGATCCCGGCATCGCTTTGACCAAGCTTCAGTGGTATCGGGATGAGTTTGCCAGGGCGCTAAATCATCAGTCACAACATCCCCTGTTAATCCTGTTGGCAGAGACGGTACAGTCCCACCAGCTACCAACCCAACCCTTTCTTGATATGGCTGATGCGGTGGAGATGGAGATCCGGGGCATCATCCCAAAGGATATATCCGCACTGAAAGCAGATGGCCAGCTGGGCAGTGGCAATCTGTTACAACTGATGACCCGAATAGGTGGCGGCAGTGAACAGGAGCTTATATGCGCCCATCAGCTTGGTGCGCCTCTCAGACTCATTGAGATAATCCAAAACCTTGGGCAGGATCTCCAGCTGGGCGCTTGCTTTCTGCCACTGGAACTCATGGAGCAGCACAACCTGCAGCCCACTCAGCTTGCAGAACCAGAGCATCAAAAGGCACTGCACGCGCTCTTGGCAGGGCTGGCAGCGCAGGCAAAGAGGTGGCATACCTCGGCACTCAATGGGCTATCTGGCCACAAGCACCCTGCCCTGGTTCCCGCGCTGGCACTGGCAGCATCCCATAAGAGCCTCCTGTCTGAACTGGATAAGGCCGATTTTACCGTGCTGACCCAGCGAACAAGCCTCACCCCGCTACGAAAATTATGGATCAGCTGGCGCACTTATCGGCAATATCGATAAAAACTGCTCGAACCTTTTCTCACGTCTCTTTAAAATGGCTCCCTATGAACAGCTATAACCCCCCAAAAGACCTACTGGCCGGACGCACTATATTGGTAACAGGTGCTGGCAGTGGCATCGGCCGTGCCGCAGCTGAAACCTTTGGCAAATATGGCGCAACAGTCATATTGCTTGGCCACAATATCCCGGAGCTAGAAAAGGTTTACGATGCCATTGATGATGCCGGCAGTCCGCAGCCTGCAATCTACCCGCTAAACCTTGAATCAGCCAAAGACACCGATTGTTATAAACTGGCTGAAACAATCGAAAACGAGTTTGGCTCGCTGGAAGGCCTTCTTCACAACGCAGCTCAACTGCCTTCACTGGCTCGGATCGATGATTATGACCTGGCAGCTTACTACAAGGTCATGCAGATCAATCTTAATGCCCCCTTCATGCTGACCCAGGCCTGCATGCCGTTGCTTCGCAAAACAAAAGATGCCTCTGTGATTTTCACCTCAGACAGGGTTGGCCGCAACGCAAAAGCCTACTGGGGGGGGTACGCTATATCCAAATTTGGCATTGAAGGGCTGATGCAAGTGCTGGCAGAGGAGACCCGCGACAGCAGCAATATCCGTGTTAACAGCCTGGATCCCGGCCCAACCCGAACGCTGCTCAGAGCCGGGGCATACCCAGGTGAAGATCCAAACACGCTCAAGCCACCCGAAGCGTTGATGCCCCTCTACCTCTGGCTTATGGGGCAAGAGAGCATTGGAACACACGGGGAGCGCATTACCGCTGAAAAGTGGCAGCCACCACAATAGGCCATTGTGGTTCATTATAGGAGCCTGTCCGAGAATAGGTAAATTTGCGATTTGTCAAAAATCAACCCCCCCTTTAAATTCAATGAGTTAAAAGCATTGATCCACAAAAAGCCGAGTTCTCGGACAGCCTCCTAGGAGGCTGTCCGAGAATAGGAATCATGGTGAGGGGAAGCTGGTTTGAGTCAGGTTTTTTCATTATTTGAGGCGAATATTGGGCATATTTAACGAAAATAATGGAGAAATCTGGCCAAATCCAGCTTTTTCTCACTGTGGTTCCTATTCTCGGACAGCCTCCTAGGTACGATGCTGCCGAATGCCTTAGATCATGCCACCTGAAATCCTCTATACCAGCCTTCTCAAGCGCAGTCTTCCCGTGATACGTCCCTTTTGCAGATCCACATCTGCCCAGCTCAGACTCATAAGCTCAGCCTGCCTCATACCCGTCGACAGAGCTAGAACGAAGGCGATATTCAGGTAGAGATTCGAAGATTCGCAGCAGACCCAACTCAGGCGCGTCAGCTCTCCTTCAGTAACTGTCCCATCTGGAGCAATTTCATCTTCACTCAAAAACCGTACGCGGCCACGGGGTGGTGTTGGCTTTCGCACCTTGCGCATGGGGGAGTCATCAAGCCAACCCCACTCATTAACAGCGATAGTGAAAAGCATGACTAAACACTCAGTAATCATCGAGGGCGTGACATCTGCCAGGAGGTGAAACCCGATCTGGTTGCGAAACCATTCAAGCTGGGTTTTTCTGATCACGGGCCAGCTTAGGCTTGATTGGAAGGATTTCCTTGATGTATAGGTCAATCAATTCAGCCAGCGTATGCATGCCCGCATAATGGTGCAAAAAGGCACTTTTTACCCAAGCACGGCTCAAGGTAACCTTGACTGCAACGGCTTGTTTTGTGAAGTATCAGCGTGGAAAACGAAAGGAGAAAATCATCCGGTTAAACCGTGCGCTACTTTGGTGGATTGTTGCCAGAGAGTGCGCCGCCAGTGCGCCATCTTGCTTTCACTAAAAGTGAATATTGTAACTCATTGATTTATATGGAGCCGATGAGCGGATTCGAACCGCTGACCTACGCATTACGAATGCGTTGCTCTACCGCCTGAGCTACATCGGCCTTTTGCGAGGACTGGCGAGTATAATTAAATGGTTGCCTGGGTACAACCAGCGCATCTTCAGGCTTCAAGCATCTTGCAGCGCTTTAGGCAGGTAGAAGACAATATCCTCCTCCCGACCCTCTATCTGCTTCACACCACAGACACCTCTCTCTTTAAGATGTTCAAGCACCTCTTCCACCAGCACTTCTGGCGCGGAGGCACCCGCCGTAACGCCGACCTGATCTACATTTTCAAGCCACTCTTTTTGAATATCCTCTGCACCATCAATGAGGTAGGCATCCTTTCCTAATTTATGGGCAATCTCTTTGAGCCGATTGGAGTTGGAGCTGTTGGGTGATCCAACAACCAGCACCAGGTCACACTCTTTTGCCAATGTCTTGACCGCATCCTGGCGGTTTTGGGTGGCATAGCAGATGTCATTCTTTTTAGGGCCCTGAATAGCAGGGAAACGCATCTTCAGTGCATCGACTATGGTGGCCGCATCATCAATCGAAAGGGTTGTCTGGGTAACGAACGCCAGGGTATCAGGGTTGCTTATGCATAATCTCTCTACATCTTCTGGTGTATCCACGACATAAATGCCACCCTGCCCATCGCTGCTTTCATACTGCCCCATGGTGCCAACAACCTCGGGGTGTCCACGGTGACCGATAAGCACAACCTCCTGGCCTGCACGCGCATAACGCGCCACCTCCAGGTGCACCTTGGTCACCAGGGGACAGGTGGCATCAAAAACCCTCAACCCACGTGCCTCTGCTTCTGCACGAACCGCCTTGGAGACCCCGTGGGCACTAAAGATAACCGTGTTACCATCAGGTATCTCAGCAAGTTCATCTACAAATAGCGCGCCTCGCTGGCGCAGACCATCCACTACAAAGCGATTATGCACCACCTCATGGCGCACATAGATCGGAGCACCAAAGATGTCCAATGCGCGCTCCACTATATCAATGGCACGATCAACACCCGCACAAAAACCACGCGGGTTTGCAAGCAAAATATCCATAGGCAAACATCATTTTGAAGTTAATATCGAGAATCCTGAATAGTATCAGAATCATGCCTGCAAGTAATTTGGCCGGCCTCATATCAGGGCTTCCCATTCTGCTATGCGATCCGTTGCCATCCGGTTTATTATATTAAAGAAATTTCCGCGCCATCCGATACAGGGGGTACTCATGGACGCTCATAGCAATCTTTAACAGAGCTTTTTCACGCCCAATGCAGCCACCCTTCAGTTCTGATGTAACCAACAGCTCTCTCCAGCGTGAAAAAGAGCGCCTTGAGGTTACACTCGCCTCTATTGCAGATGCGGTAATCATTACTGATAAAAAGCGGCGTGTTGAGTTTCTGAACACCTCTGCAGAGCAGCTTTGCGGATGGCGCAGCAGTGATGCCATTCACCGCCCTTTGGACGAAGTACTCAAAATGATGCCTGCAGCAACAGTTCAGGAGGATGCCGAGCTGCAGTATCTGGATGCCGGGCTGGTTCTGGTCAGCACCAACGGCACCCAGTTTCATGTTGAACTCTCCGTTGCAAGCCTAACGGATGGCGATGGCGGCAGCTCAGGATCCGTTATCGTGTTCCGGGACATCAGCCAGTCACGCCGCATGGAGGCTCGCCTGTTTTGGCAGTCAAACCATGATGCACTGACTGGCCTGGAGAACCGTAACCGCTTTGAACAACGGCTGAGCAACCTTCTCAGCAGCTCAAGAAGCAGCAGTGATGAGCATGCGCTGCTCTACCTCGATCTGGATCAGTTCAAGATCATCAATGACACCTGCGGACATGCTGCGGGGGACGAGCTGTTACGCCAGCTTAGCAGCATCCTCAAGTACAAGATCCGTGCTTCAGACCATCTTGCCCGGCTGGGGGGTGATGAATTTGGCATCCTGCTGCCCGACTGCCCACTGGATGCGGCCATTCGATCTGCAAATGACCTGCGCTCCACCATCAAGGACTTTCGCTTTACCCATGGTGGAAAGCTGTTTGCCATCGGCTTTAGCATGGGGTTGGTGCCTTTTAACGGTACCACTCAGGATTCATCCGGCATTATGATCTCCGCAGATACTGCCTGTATCACCGCAAAGGATGAGGGACGCAACCGCATTCACATCTTTGAACATGGCAAGAGTGAAGCCTCTCGCCGCCATGGTGAAATGCAGTGGGTATCAAAGATTCACAGCGCGCTCGACAATGAGCAGTTGATACTGCACAGCCAGGCCATCATCCCCCTGAACCAGCAGAGCAATCTGCCACCCCATCGGGAGGTGCTGGTGCGCCTTTTTGAAGCGGATGGAAAGCTGATCCCACCGGCTGCCTTTATCCCTGCCGCTGAGCGATACAACCTCATGCCTGCGGTAGATCGTTGGGTGATTACGGCATCCTTTCAATATCTGGCCAAACTGCTCCGACAGGGGGATGTTGCCCCTTTTATCCTGAATATCAACCTGTCAGGTGCCTCCTTTATGGAAGAGGGCTTTTGCGACTTTACAACCAAACAGCTTGCGAAGTATGCCATTCCGCCAGAGATGATCTGTTTTGAGGTGACCGAGACGGCCGCAATCGCCAACCTGGATGAGGCGCTCCATTTTATCAATGCCCTGCGTGATGTGGGCTGCAAGTTTGCACTGGATGATTTTGGCAGCGGCCTCTCCTCTTTCGGCTACCTCAAACACCTTCCGGTTGATTACCTCAAGATCGACGGCGCATTCATCAAAGATATTTTAAATGACCCCATCCATGCCGCCATGGTCGAGGCCATCAATCAGGTGGGGCATGTGATGGGGATAAAAACAGTCGCTGAATTCGTTGAAGACGAGGCGACACTGCTGCACCTGCGAAAGATAGGGATAGATTACGCCCAGGGCTATCACATCGAAAAACCATCTGAACTCTGCTGGTAACCGCTTCTATTTTTTCTCTTCTGGCTTGCGCACACGCAGCGAAAGCTCTCGTAACTGCTCGATGGATACCGTGGATGGTGCCTCTGTCAGCTGGCAGGCTGCCGTCTGGGTTTTGGGGAAGGCCATCACATCACGAATAGAGCTGGCACCCGCCATCAGCATCACCAGTCGATCCAGGCCAAAAGCAAGGCCACCGTGCGGCGGACAGCCATAGCGCAACGCCTTGAGCAGGAAGCCAAACTTCTCCTGCGCCTCTTCATCGCCAATACCCAGCAGTTTCAGCACCTTCTCCTGCACCTCTGCGCGGTGGATACGGATAGAGCCGCCGCCAATCTCTGTGCCGTTCAGCACCATATCGTAGGCACGCGAGTCACAGGCGCCCGGATCACTCTCCAGCAGGCCGAGGTGCTCCTCTTTGGCGGCGGTAAAGGGGTGGTGCAGTGAACTCCAGCGCTGGTTTGGCTCATCCCATTCGAACATGGGGAAATCCACCACCCACAGCGGTTTCCACTCCCCCTCCAGCAGGCCACGATCATGCCCCAGCCTGGCGCGCAGTGCGCCCAGTGATTCATTAACGATGTGGGTTTTATCTGCGCCAAAAAAGATCAGGTCACCATCTTCGGCAGCGACACGCTGCATAATGCCATCGACCGTCTCATCCGGCAGGAACTTCAGGATGGGGGATTGCAGCCCCTCTCGCCCTTTTGCCAATTCGTTGACCTTGATATAGGCCAGCCCTTTCGCGCCATAGATGCTGACATATTTGGTGTAGGCGTCGATCTCTTTGCGTGACAGTGTGCCACCCTGGGGCAGACGCAGCGCAGCCACGCGCCCGTTCGGATCCTTGGCCGGGCCGGCAAACACCTTGAACTCCACCGCCTGCATCAGATCTTCCACATCCACCAGCTCCAGCGGTATGCGCAGGTCGGGGCGATCACAGCCAAAGCGCCGCATCGACTCGGCATAGGTCATACGCGGGAAGGGGTTGGGCAGCTCCTGATTCAGTGTCTCTTTGAACAGGCCGCGAATCATCTCCTCCATCAATGCCATGATGGCGTCCTCATCCATAAAGGAGACCTCGATATCCAGCTGGGTAAATTCAGGCTGACGGTCGGCACGCAGGTCTTCATCCCGAAAGCAGCGCACAATCTGATAATAACGATCCATGCCAGACATCATCAGCAGCTGTTTAAAGAGCTGTGGCGACTGCGGCAGGGCAAAGAACTGCCCCGGATGGGTGCGGCTTGGCACCAGATAATCACGCGCACCCTCGGGGGTGGCCTTGGTCAGCATGGGGGTTTCGATGTCAAGAAAACCGTGCTCATTCAGAAACCGGCGCAGCTCGGTCGCCACCCTGGAGCGCAGGCGCATACGCTCCTGCATCTCGGGACGCCGCAGGTCGATATAGCGGTAACGCAGACGCAGCTCTTCGGAGATGTCACTGTCATCGAGCTGAATAGGCGGGGTGTCGGCACGGTTCAGCACCTCCAGTTCCAACCCCAGTATCTCTATTTCGCCAGTCGGCATATTGGGGTTCTTTGTACCCTCTGGGCGGGCGCGCACGCGGCCTTTAACACGCAGAACAAACTCGCTGCGCACCTGCTCTGCGGTGGCAAAGATAGCCGGGAGATCCGGGTCATACACCACCTGAACCAGCCCTTCCCTGTCACGCAGGTCGATAAAAATAACGCCACCGTGGTCGCGCCGACGGTGCACCCAGCCGCAGATTTCGACCTCTTGGTCAATATGAGAGGCATTCAGGTGTCCGCAATAATGGCTGCGCATAATAATGGTTTTCCTAATTGGAGTTTGTCTGTTTGGATTGTCTGAGGGTGCTTTTTAAGGCTTTGAAAACAGCGGTTGTTATTCAGCAGCCGGGCAGCTTCCCGTTTTTGCACAGGGCGGCGTTGAATCCTTTTTGCCCCCATCATGGAGATTCTTCTTCTGACCGCTTTTAAAATCGGTCTCATACCAACCGCCGCCTTTCAGGCGAAAGCCCGCAGCAGAGATCAGTTTTTTTAACGTGGGTTCACCGCATGCGGGGCACTCTGTTCGCGGCGCATCGCTCATCTTCTGTAACACTTCTAACTCATGACCACAGTCGTCACAACGGTATTCATAAATCGGCATGGCAAAATCCTCAGAAACCTGCCGCTCACACTCATTCTGGGATGGTGATGGGCGGAGAGATACAATCTAAAATCGTCGCGGATTCTACCACAAAAGAGCCTCTTTGGTGGCGAGTTGCATTCCCGGCCTGGCGCGCCCTTTCAGGGCGACAGATATCAGGATTCAGTATCAGAATCCTCGCTCTCTTGTCGCCTCTTCTGTAGCCATTTGCCCTGGCTTCTCAGCAGATAACGGATCAGTATGTCGCGGTCTGCCTCACGTATATTTGAAAAATTGACGCGCAGGCAGTACGGCTCTTCCTGGCTCCCGCCCCCTTCATTTTCAACACACTCCACCACTTCGCCATAAATCATCATGCCCGTCATTTCGGGCATCAATAGCAGCTTGAGTTCCAGGGTCTCTCCTTTTTCATGTGGTTCAGCACTGCTAAAGACGATGCCTCCCGCACTGATGTTGACCGCTTTCGTTGCCTGATTTGCGGTCTCCTCTTCCTGCACCAGAAAGGCCCGCCCCAGAATATTGAGCTTTTGATCCAGGATTTTGATGCACGCTGCAACATCTGGCGCTGTGCCTTCAATACGGCGCAGTTGAACAATCATCTGCTGCGACATGGCGGTAAAGCTGCTCATGACAGTGAAATTGGAGGCTACTCCTCTCTCCAACTGCTCTATGAGTTCCGGCAACTCCTCACTGGAGACCGCACGGTAGCCCAGCTTTACAACATCATCAATGCGGAAATAGCTTCTCCGCTCATCGGTTAACCATTCGCTGTTTTTATCGTTCAATTGGGATCTCCTAAATCAAATCCTCGACACTGATGACCTCTTCTTGCCGGAGATCATCTTCTGGCACAATGGCTGGCGCTGCATCATCAGGATTCATCTCCGTAACCGGCGCAATTATATCCTCTGGTTCAACAGCAAAAGGCAGCTCTTGTGGAGCCGAGTCCAATATCCCAGGCTGCGGCAGCCCCATATCCGGCTCTATTATCGGCTCTATTGCTGGCTCAACAGGTTTAGTCACGGCCGGAGCTTCCAGAACATCCTCTTTTTCACGCTTGATAATCAGCTCCACACGCCGGTTGAGCGCACGATTTTCAGGCGTGTCATTTGGAACCAATGGATCAGAATCAGCATGGCCTTCAAGCAAAAAGCGCTTGGGATCCAGCGTTGGATCTGCCAGTATGGCATGTGCCACGGTTACTGCTCGCGCGGTTGACAGCTCCCAGTTAGAGCGAAACCGTTCGGTAGAGATCGGCACATTATCCGTATGACCCGCCACTACAACCTTACCGGGCCGGGTTGATATGGCTACGGTTATGCGATCCAGAACGTCAACAAACTCCGGGCGCAGATCCGCACTCCCGGAGGGGAATGATCCCTTTTCGTTGATGCGGATTATGACATTGGCACCGACCACCTCAATCGTCACCATCCCCTCATCAATCTCCTTTTTCAACGACTTTTTCAGCTCTTCGGCCTGATCTTCCGCCTCTGCCTTAAGCCGCTCTTCAGCCGCATCCATAGACATTGCATCTGCATTTGCTTCACCCGCTTTTTCCGGGCCGTCATTAACCTCTAAACGCTCCTTCTCCTCCTCTGTTGTCTCCTGCCTTACCGTTTCTGTTATCGCGGGGTCTGATATAGATGGGCTGAACTCCAATGCTACAACACTGATTCCCCTTACGATTTCATTTATTGGTATCTCTTTTTGCACACCAAAGGCATCTTTCATGGATTCTGCCATTTTCTTAAAACGGATGGCGTCCATCTCGGCAAAAGACAACAGCAACACGAAGAAGCACATCAGCAGCGCCATCATGTCGGCAAAGGTGGCCATCCAGGCAGGCAGCCCCTCTTCACATTCACACACATGCTCTTCTGTTTCTTCTGCCACCGTCTATTCCTTTACCAAAAACATACGATTATCCTAGAATCTGCAGTTGGACGGGGTGGAGTGCGTGCTTGCGGGGGTGTATGGCAAGGCGCAACGACGTAGAATAGTTATTCTATTCCAAGGAGTTGCAACACGGCCATACGCCGCCGCAAGCGTGCAATCCGCCCCGTAGCGTAGCTCACCCGGCAGGTGAGTTGGATAAAGACATAAAACATTATACATATCAATATGTTGATCTATCCTCATAGCGGTCAACTGCGGAATCTAGGATTATTACTCTTCATCTCCCGATGGGCGTTTTCCAGCGGGCAGATAGGTGCAGAGCAGCTGTTCCAGCACACGGGGGTTCATCCCCTCCTGAATACCGCCAATGGTTTCCATTATCAGCTTTCGGTTCAGCTCCTCCATCTGGCTTGAGCGTTCTAGCTTAATAGCAATGGGCTGCGCAAACACATTGGCAATCACAGCGCCATAGAGTGTGGTCAACAGCGCCACCGCCATTGCAGGCCCAATACTGGCCGGATCCGACATGTTGGCCAGCATCTGCACCAGGCCGATCAAGGTACCAATCATGCCCATTGCCGGGGCACAGACCGCCATGTTTTTAAACATGACAATTCCCACCTTGTGCCGCTGGATGGTCTGGTCAATATCCTTGCTCAGCATCTTTTTAACCAGCGCAGGGTCATGCCCATCAACACATAATCCAACCCCTTTTTCCAGAAAACTGTTTGATATCTCCTGGCTCTCCAGCGCCAGCAATCCATTTTTGCGTGCAATGTCCGCCAGCTCGACAGCCTCTTGAATCAATAATTGTGAATCATAGGTTTGATATAAAAACGCCTTCAAAGCAGTGCCAAATGCAGAGATAAAATCCTTTATCGTCACCTGCATCAAGACCACAAAAGCGGTACCACCTACCACGATCAGTATGGAGGGGATATTTATAAACAGCATCAGATCGCCACCCGATACAATGGCACCTATGATGATGCCAAAACCACCCAACATGCCAATTAGTGTTGCAATATCCAATTGCCCAGCTCCCGTTGATTATTTACATTCAATAGTTACCCATCTGGTATCAGGGCTTAATATTCAGATTCAGAAGATGCTGTAAAAGATAGCGGGTAGCCCCCCGATAACTTTAATTCATAATCTGCTTTTTAATGGCTATCATGCAGGGCAATAACTCAATCTCATCAGGAGCATCCACTGTGCCGCACCAGCCAAAAACCATATTGATAACAGGGTGTTCCAGTGGGATTGGGCGCTGTGCCGCCGACACACTCAAACAGCGCGGCTATCGGGTTTTTGCCTCTGCACGCTGTCAGGATGATGTTGACCGGCTGTTGGCTGATGGCCTGGAGGCCTTGCAACTGGATCTGCAGGATAGCGACAGCATCCAGCTGGCGGTCGATACCCTCCTCGCACGTACCAATGGCCGGCTTTATGGCCTGTTCAACAATGGTGCCTATGGCCAGCCGGGGGCGGTGGAGGATCTCTCCACCGACGTGCTTCGCGCCCAGTTTGAGACCAATCTGTTCGGCTGGCACGAACTGACCCGCCGCATCATCCCGGTTATGCGCAGCCAGGGAGAGGGGCGAATTATTCAGAACAGCTCGGTATTGGGATTTGTCGTTATGGCCTATCGCGGAGCCTACAATGCCAGTAAATTTGCCCTGGAGGGGTTGACCGACACCCTGCGCCTGGAGCTGCAGGGGAGTGGCATACATGTCTGCCTGATTGAACCCGGCCCCATCGAGAGCCGATTCAGGGCCAATGGCTATGCCATGTGGAAACAGCATATCGATGCCACACAGAGCGTTCACAGAAAAGCGTACGAGGTGATGATTCAGCGGCTGCAAAAAGAGGGGGCGGCCACCCCTTTTACCCTGCCACCGGAGGCGGTGGTAAAAAAGCTGATCCATGCCCTGGAGAGCCCACGACCCAAAGCCCGGTATTAT